>JGI25133J35611_10001832_pt1 | contig 11189 bp, 4 predicted proteins | sample ETNvirenome_6_85_FD_35611 | JGI IMG/M metagenome (IMG submission 35611) | reverse complement strand
ATCTCTTGCTTGTGATACTCTGAAGGCCCTTGGTGCTAATTTGGCCNNCTTGGCCTCTGATAATAATCATTTTAGGAACTTGTTGAGAGAAAATATTTGCCCCGATGCCTCTGACGATCAGATGATAGAATCGCTTAAAGGATTGTTCGCGGCCTTGGGCGACCAAGATTCAACATGTTTGGAACAATTGTCTAACTCCGAGATGGCAGATTTTATTGATGACCTATCTCTCATGCTTACGCAAGGGCAGATACTGCAACTCTTAATGGGGGAAGCAACAGGCGCGACATTGACGCTAGCGCTCGAAGTAGCTGCGACAAGTAGATCGGAGTGTATTCGCGACATCTTCTCCGACCCAGCAGCATTCCAAAATTTCTTCCCCTCTCTTGGCAGTCTAATGCCGACTATTGGAGAGATGAAAGAGCATTTTGATAATTATCCTCCTGCTCTACTGCAACCCGTGTACCCTTGTTCGCCAGAGACTTTAGATAATATCAATGATTTAAAGTGTGAGCTTCTTGCAGAAAAAGGCTTGAGCAAAGAGGAATGCCGAGAGCAGATTGACGATCTTAAGGACAAGGCAATTCAAGACCTGAATGATTTGTTAAACTTAATGAATAACGGGCCGTTCGCAGATTTCCCTGCCTTGATAGGGGATGATTCTTGTCCAAACACCGGTTTCCTCAATCAGAACGATCCATTAACCGGCGACTTTAACACAGCAGTAACAGAAGTGCTGTTCGAGAGGATTGAGCAGGCACATGTTCAGGACCTTATGGGCCCAATCAACGCTTTTACTGGCCATGGTGGGGTGTTGAACGGCGTTCTCTCAGACACCATGGGCCGGCCCTTCTTAAAGCACAATTGGCTTGTGAGGCACTTTGGTTCGCCGTTGGCAGAAGACCTCGGGTTCTTTGAGTGGAACTCTGACAACGCCATTAAGGACCCGTCCACGGGCTTCTTTCAGCCAGCCGGAATAGATAAGTACGGAAATAAACTCGCTAAAGAATACGGAAAGGGCAACTCTTGGTTTGGAACCTCGGCCGGCGGCTATCCTCCAACAGTAGGTGCACACCTTGCTGTACAACTCATGAACATCGAACCGGAATTTAAAACTGTAAACATGCCCGCGGCCGCCCTTAGCGACCTTGAAGCGGCTAAAGAAACCAACCGGAGTCGGATTAAGAAAAGGAAACAATATGTTAAGGCGTTTATCGACGAATTTGAGTTCCGCTCCGGAGGCCCAAAAATCATCAAGTGGCCAGACAAATACGACTTTGCAGCAGATCAATTATTATCGGCATGCGACGATGTGATATTTGATAAGGACCCGACAAAAGAAACAATGGGCCATAAAAATGAATCACCGCAGGAAAGATTATTTAAGGTATTAAACGGGAAAAACATCAGTATTGGTGGCGACTTGGTCGGTGACAAGAAGCCTAAAAAATGGTCTTCAAGCGCCCAAAAGAAACTACCCGCGGGCTTTAATGTATCGTCGGCCAACTCTTTTGTTGAAAACTATGGCAATAAGTCAAAACTTTTAGAACTCCCAGATACTTCATCGGCCGATGTAAAATTAAAATATGCAACATATTCAAGAGAAAACAATGATGGTGAAGAGATGGGCGACCCGTCTTACGAAGTCTCGGTGGAATATGATTATAATTTATTTGATAGAAAAACCGGTTTACTTAAAAAGAGTAATGAATATGGGTTAAAGGTGGTTGAGACGATTCGGAGCGAAACGGGAGACCCAGTTAAGAAAAAGGACATAAAGAAGGCCGGTGATGCATTCCCTCCGGCATCAATTTTGGGCGTGGAACCTGAGTATCAGTATACCAGCTACGATTTAAAAATACCAGCATCAGAAGATGCTGACGTTGGGGCTGTTATCGACGCTCTGGGACTGCCAGACCAGATTCCCGATTCCTATCAGATGGAAATTTTATATCAAATCTTTATGCAAAACTTGGCCGAAAACTCAAGTATCTCCAAGGCAGAACTCCAGTCAATCGCCGAAGAGGTCCAATTTAGGTCACACTTTGCATCCAATACCTCCGGACGCGCCTCGGGATTTGATGAAATTAGTGGAGCTTTCATAAAAAGAATTTCATCTATAGTGGCCACGGGCAATACCGGCAAACACAACAAGACAAAAACCCCAGATGATTATGAAGTAACTAGGAAGAAAGAAAAGGATAACGAAGAGAGGGCAGAACTGATAGATATAGCTAGCTTTTCCGAGGCATTTAGATATGGCTATGACCCATACCGAGAGCCGAAGGTTGTGTATATGGATCCTGAAATATACGGGGGCCTTCTTGGAAAGCTGTTTCCCGAAAAGGTGCCGCCCCCATTCTATGTTCAGGCCAGAAGATTTGAGGGTTGGATGGACATTGCAGAAGCGCTCGTACCTGAATTGGATGGGTGTGATCCCAAATCAACGCCTGTATTTGACTTGTCGGATCTTAAAGACGACGTGTCTCAGATGACAACCCAGTTGGAGAGAGACTCTCGCCTAGAAAGTGATCCGCTTTGTGCTATCGAGGCACCTTTTGATAGAATTCTTACAAATGAAGATGCAGCAAACCTTGAAGGCGCTCTCCGAGCAACAATCAGAATTTATGCATTGGACGCCTTTATCCGCGCCATTCCTGTGTTTACAGCTTTTGAGCTTAATGACAGTAACTACGACGGCCTGCTAAATTCATTCTTAGCGGAGAGAATGCGTCAGGGCTTATATCAGGACGGGGTACCCCGATCTGGTGTTACGGATAACGAATACTATTATAGATTCTTAGAGCAAATAGTAAACAACACTGTTAGAAAGATTGACTCGGGCATTTTAAAAAGAGAAACAGAGCCGGGACTCGCAGATGGCGATTTCACACCCTCTGAAGAACAAGCACTAACAGACATAATTGCAGCCGTTGACAAGTATTATAAAAAATATGATGGCCAGCTAGAGGTTCTCTCAGACGTTGCAATTAAAACACAAAACATATTTCAAAGAACTTTCTCCGGCCCCGGCCGCCGGAGCACGGTTGCAGGCGTCGGCTCAGGTTCCTCCCGGTTTAGTAAGGAGGCCGCCAAGAAAGCGAAGGACCTTGCGTTTAGTGAAACGGTCGGAAACAATGAGAAGAGTGCCAGCATTCTTCTTGGGCTTTATATTAGGGAGGAGCTGGAAAAATTGAGAGGCAAATTTTCTTCTGTTCTCCCCGCCTTGGTTAGCAATATCGATCACCTATTTATGATTAACAATGAATGGATACGCGGCGCAGTATACAGTGGCGGACCGTTTAATGTTCAGAAAGACCCATTCGATGCTTCTGCTTACAACATCGAGCCCCTCGCCTCAGAGCTACAAAATAGGCCGGCCATTTTTGGGGGCGACGACGGACCTAAGTCTGATGATTCTTATTGGCCCTTTATTTTAGAAAAGTATATTAGGATTGAGGACAAGGCTATTTCGCCTCCCGAGATTGCTGACAGAAAATCAAGCCTTTATGGTGTTGTTAACTTGAACGATTGGAACAGATTTGTTAAAAGAAAGAAAAGCGAAGGCCTTAAGGGTAAAATTTCGAAATATTGGGGACGGCCGAAACAAGAGGGCGAAACCCTCGCGATCGAGGACCACACCCACCTTTATGAAGTGGGCCCAAGAGGTAATGGTAAAACAGATCTACATACCGATTCAAGTGGCAATGAACATTATCACGAGGTAATCAATTTCGAAGTTCAGAGGTCTAGACTAAACCCGTCGGACAATGGCCATACACATGATATTCCAACTGAGGGGTGGAAATTTGGCCTTAGAATCTGCTATATGCCAGAGTCAACACCCAAAAACAAGACTGCTTTCGCTGCGATCACCAAAAACGTAACAGAAGATGCTATTATGGATTCAAAGGCTTACCGAGTAACCAATAATTCCAACCAGCAAAGGTACCTAATACCGATTGCATCAGCAGAATTACCCATACCGGATCAATCATTTATTGAGTTTGACCCGAAGAGTTATGATGTTTATTGCCTGATAGATGAATTGGCAAAAACACCAGAGTACAAAACTATGTTTAAGTATGTTTTCCCTCTCTCTAGGTTCACGTCCCTGATATCGATGTACAACATTTTGACCTTCTTCGATTCGATTGGTAATTCTGGATTTCCGTCAGAAGGCGGTGATTTGTGGGAAGTCGCCGGCGGAAAGAAAGGCAAAAAGTTTGTTAAGTGGGTCCGAGGCCCCAACACCTTTAAGGATTCACGCCTCGCCGCGAAAATTGTCTTCACGAGCCTCTATGAGGCAACACAGGCTATTGATTTCGACACAAGCAATGCAACTGACCCGCCAAACCAGACAGAATCACTTAGGCAACTACTTAAACCAAAGGTTAACTTTGAAGACGGCTTGCGATGGTGGGAACGAGGAAGACTTTTAAATCGTCCGTTCAATAAAGACGGAGAGGAATGTTAACAAAGGAGAAAAGAGATGTCAGCACAAGGATTATCAGTAGCGCTACCACTAAGAATAGACGCGCGTGATGGCGCCTATGGCCTAAACAAAAATATGCTACAGGTGGCGGAACAAAACTTAAAAATGGTAATTCTTACCTCTCCGGGCGAAAGAATAATGTTTCCTGAATTCGGGGTTGGNGTCCGGAGCTATCTTTTCGAACAGAACTCTTCAGGCGTCACAATGGCCATATCTCAAAGAATCCGCCAACAGGTTGCAAAATATTTGCCTTACATCAAACTGCTAAATCTTAATGTTTTTAGTCCTGAAGAGCAATTTGCCCAACCGGGTATGACAGACAAAACAACTATCATAATCAAAATCAGATACTCAGTACCATCAGCAAGCGTGGTAGCAGATTTAACTATTCCAGTTTCATCTTGAGTTGCGTACTATTTATTACTGGAGAACACATAGATGGCAAAAAGAACTTTTCCTATTGACTACACGAGCAGAGACTTTGACTCAATTCGCGAAGATCTCGTAAACTACACGAAAAGATACTATCCGGATACTTTTCAAGATTTTAGCGAGGCCTCATTTGGCTCCTTGATGTTAGATACAGTCGCTTATGTGGGCGACATAATGTCTTTTTACCTAGACTATCAGGTTAACGAGGGTTTCCTCGACACCGCGTCTGAGTATTCCAATGTCCTTCGCCTTGCGAAACAAATGGGATATAAATTTGCGGGCCCACAATCAACAACCGGTATGGTATCGGTTTATGCCATCGTCCCGGCCGCCTCCACCGGCCTAGGTCCAGATACCGCTTATCTGCCAATCTTGAAGAGAAATACTACTTTTTCTTCGACAAACGGCGGAAGTTTTGTTCTCGTGGAGGACATCAGGTTTGATAATCCTGCGAATGATGTGGTCGCCGCCAATGTAAGCACTTCGACTGGTTTGCCCACAAGTTATGCTGTCAAGGCACAGGGACAAGTGATCTCTGGTGAGTTTGGAGTTTCCACTTTCACTATCGGTGCTTTTGAAAAGTTTAAAAAGGTTACAATCTCTAACCCGAATGTGGTGGAGATCGTGAGTGTTTTTGATAGCGAGGGTAATGAATACTTCGAAGTTGAATATTTAACGCAAGACGTTGTTTATAAGTCGGTACCGAATGTCGACTCAAACACTAGAGACAATGTTCCATCCTTGATGAGGCCCTTCAGCGCGAGCCGTAGATTCGTAACAAGCAAAAATAGAAGTGGCATCATGATGCAGTTTGGCTTTGGATCTGATACTGACAGCGCGACCTCCGGCTTGGTTGATCCCGCCAATGTAGTGTTAAAAAGGGCAGCAAAAAACTACATTACAGATAAATCATTCGACCCTTCTGATTTAATGGGGACAGATAAGCTCGGCATCGGCCCAGCTAACACCACTCTCACGGTTGTGCATAGGTCCAACACTACGAACAATGTCAATGCCGCCGTTGGCGCAATTACCAAAATAACGAAGCCGATTTACGAATTCAATAGCCCCGCGATAGCGGGTACCCGAACAGCAACCAATGTTATTACTTCTTTGGAATCTTTTAACGAAGAGCCGATTTTGGGAACCGTGAGGAACCCAACGGTGGAAGAAGTGAGAAATCAAGCGCTTAACATCTTCCCGGCACAGAATCGAGCGGTCACTGCCGCAGATTACGAAGCAATCATATATGCCATGCCCGGCCACCTTGGCGCCGCCAAGCGCTGCCGAGTCGTCCGCGATCAGGATTCAATCAAGAGGAACCTTAACGTCTATGTTGTGTCGGAAAACTCTTTTGGAAAACTGGCCCAGTCGAACAGCGCGCTCAAGGAAAACATCAAGATTCACCTTAATAGGTACAGGATGATCAACGACACGGTTGATATTCTTGATGCGAAAATAGTTAACATTGGGATCGATTTCGAGGTCGTTGCCAGCGAAGAGATCGATCGATACGCGGTTCTAGATAATGCAACATCTGCTCTGATCAGACAATTTGGCAAAAAGACCAAATTTATTGGGGAGAGGTTTTATATTACTGACGTGATGTCCGCTCTAAATAAGGTCAGAGGTGTTGCAGATACGGTAAATGTTAAACTTATAAGTAAGCGAGGTTCTGACTACTCATCTTCGACCCTAAATATAGACCAGTTTATATCTCCAGATGGTAGATACCTCTCTGTCCCCGATAATGTGATATTGGAGATAAAATATCCCAAAATTGATATTAAAGGAACCGTAAGATAATGGGCATCAAACGATATTACGCCAAATCGGATAACACTATAACCAATGCGTTTGAAGAAAATTTATCTCTTCGCGGTACTGGATCAAATATGGGCGCCGCCGATATTCTTGAGGTGTTTTCCATTTATGGCCAAGCCTCCTCAGCTTCGGCTGAAAAGTCTCGCGTTCTAATTAAGTTTGACTGCACAGCGTCCACTAATTCCATCCAAGCGGATAGAACATCCGGTGATCTACCAGCGAGTGGTTCTGTTAGCTTTTATTTGCGACTTTATAATGCAAAGCATGGCCAAACACTTCCCAAATCTTACACAATGGATGTCTCCGCTATTTCTGGCTCTTGGACCGAGGGCACTGGCCTTGACATGGAATTGTACAAGGATAAGGGAGAATCTAATTGGGTTAATAGAGTTGCTTCTAGTTCTGCTGGGACTCATGCATGGTCCTCTACCGGAGGCGATTATTTCACAGATACCTCCTCATCGTTTACGGCATCGTTTGACTCTGGAGTGGAAGACATAGAGCTAGACATCACGACTTTGGTCGAACAGTGGTGCAGTTCATCAGCGAACAGTAAAACACCTACAGACATGGGCCTCAAAGAAGATGAAGGCTTAATAATTAAGCTTTCAAGCGCATACGAGGGCGCCGATCGTTCTTATTATACTAAGAAGTTCTTTGCCCGAGGAACAGAGTTCTTTTTTAAGAAGCCGTGTATTGAGGCTCGCTGGGATTCCTGGATTCCTCTATTGAAGATGATCGAGGAAACTTTTATTACAGCAGTTCCTTGGCCACAGCAGAAGAAAACTTAAACACACTCTANTTCTACAATTATTTCAGAGGCCGCCTCCGCAATATACCGGACGTTGGGACAGGAAACATAGGAGTCAGTATCTTTTCTTCCTCCGCCGATTCCCCCACCGGTTCAGCCATCACCCTTGTTGCTGATGGTACACACGTTCGTTCCGGCGCTACGTTTGCCGTTACAGGCGGTTACGTCTCCACAGGTATATACTCGGCCTCATTTGCTATGACGGCCGCTGCTACCCCCCTTACAGCGATTAATGACGTGTGGTTTAGCCTGTCCGACTCGATTACTAACGCCGCGGCAGGAACTCAATACGGCACAGGAACTATTGCGCCCCAAACTGTTAAAAATCTATTTAATGCACCGGCAAACAAATATATGATCTCGGTTACTAATTTAAGAGATTTTTACCGTTCCGATGAAACCGCAAGGTTTAGAGTTTACACTCGCCAAAAAGATTGGGCGCCCACTATTTACACTAAGGCAATAAACGCACCCGCTGTTCAAGTTGTCGAAAGCGGCTCATATGAAATTTATAGAGTAATAGATGATCTAAAAGTTATTCCATACGGAACTGGTAGCACCAAGCACACATTCTTGTCTTACGACACCTCTGGTTCTTACTTTGACTTAGATATGAACATGTTTGAAACTGGCTATTTTTATGGAATTAAGTTATCATTTTATAATGAAGATCTCGGATCCTATGTCGAGCAGCCAGAAACATTTAAATTTAAGGTAGAATCAAGGCAGAATAAGTAATGAGTATTAAAAAACTTTTTGATTCAAATAAACCACAAGCCGTCTTAAAGTCAACTAGCCTCGAAGAGGAGGTTGTCACGAACGCTCCTGAACTTGAATCTGCTGATAATGTTAGGGAGCAGATAAAGCGCATCAATCGCTTCATCCCGCAGGTTGATTATCGTGACCCTAATAATTTTGTAACATATGGCTCCGCTCAATCCTATTACGAAGACGCAGTAAACAGGATCACGAGCAAATATCCATACGATGGTTCCGAAGAGGAAGTCACTGAGTATCTTAACGAGTCTAATTACCTCGACCTCCATGTCCTCGAAAATGAGCACCCTCGGACAACTGGGTATGTTATTTTTGGTGATGATGATGGTGGATCGGTCTCCCCTGCGGGAAACTTTGGTAACCCTGATTATAAAAACTATATAACTGTCTTCGGCGGCCCAAATGCTATAACCGGTGGGATGACAACAGGCTCATTCCACTCGCAGTTCACAGGGTCAAATTATTATGATACGGACATTTACCAGACCGAAGAAACACTTGCGTTAAGCAGGGTCGGCACCAGAACAAGCAATCTTTTATATAATTTGCCCACCAATGGCCTTACTGTCGAGTTCTGGAACACACACACTGTCCCAGCTAGCGTCTTCGCCAATGGGGGAAGCGAATGTTTGTTCGATCTCTGGAATGGCCAGCTCTCCAGCTCTGCCGGCTATGGACGTTTAACTATCTTCGCTTCAGGGACAGCCGGATCCCACAGCATATATGTCAACGCCTATTCGGGAACAGTGGGTGTTCAGAATCTTGAAATTATGGCTAGCCCAACGTATAATACGAACTCTTGGAAACACTACGCGTTCGCATTTAGTTCGGGCTCNACAGGNCTCCATGTCAAGTCTTATCTGGACGGTGCCCTTCAGGCTACCGCGTCATCGACAGTGGCCCTTAATGAGGTCACGGGTGCAATCAGGGCCCGCATTGGGGCACTCCTTACTAATCCTTCTGGTACCTCGGTCGGTACCGATATGGCTGGNTATGGTAAAACAACAGCAGTCGGGTATGATGAATTTAGGTACTGGAANGCAACNAGAACAGAGAAAGAAATTCAAGAAAACTATTGGACACATGTCCGCGGCGGCACCAACAAAGAAATAGCAAATGCCGAACTTGGCGTCTATTTTAAGTTTAACGAAGGTATTACGAACGACGCGACCCTCGACCAAACTGCTCTTGATTACTCTGGCCGCGTCTCAAATGGTACCATTTACGGGTACGGTACAAGTACAACTCAATATATTACACGAAATACGGGCTCTGCTATAGTATCCGCCTCAGCAGCAAACTCAGAGTTCAGAGACCCGATTATCTATACAAGCCACCCAGATGTTGTGTCGACATTTGACCGACTCTCAACAACGGGAAGTGTTCATGATTATGAGAATCAGGCTAGCCTTGTGGATTCCTTGCCGGCATGGCTGATTGAGGAGGATGAAGAGCAAGGCTCTAATGACGTTAAGAAACTCACACAGATTCTTGGTTCATATTTTGACACCTTAAACCTACAGATCAAGTCACTGCCTGACCTAACAGATACTACATATGTTAGTTCGAGCAACAAACCTATTCCTTTCGCAAGAAACCTCCTCTCTTCCCGAGGCCTGTCAGTTCCAGAAATTTTTGTTGATGCCGATATTCTTGAAAGGTTCGCAAATCGAAGCGCTGACGAAGAATACAGTATGGATATTAATGAGGTCAAGAACCTTATTTATAAGAATATCTACAATAACCTTACTCACATCTACAAGTCCAAAGGCACCGAAAAGGCGTTTAGAAACTTAATACACTGTTATGGTATTGGGGACAACATTGTTCGCTTTAACGCTTATGGAAGCAACACAACGTTTGATATTGAATCGACCCGTCAAGCCACGTCTGTTAGAAAAAACTATGTTGATTTTAATCATCCCGATAGGTTTGGCGGAGTTGTTTATCAGAACTCGTCCAGCGCAAATGTAGAAACCTCAAACATAACATACTTCTCAGCGAGCACTCCTCACAACGCGTATGCCCAGACCGCAGAGTTGGAAGTTATTTTCCCAAGAAAATTTGAATACTCTAATTCGCAATACTTTGATACCCCTTTTANCACTTCTTCAATCTTTGGGATGGTAGCCGCGCCCACCGACCCCTCAGATTTCACAGCCGTCTTCCCCCCACCCGACGGCGCCGCAAACTTGACTGTTTACGCAGTTCGAACACACAAGAACTCAAAAGACGCTCACTTTGCATTATCGGGGGGCACAGGATTTGAACAAGGTCCCCTTACGAGTTCCATCTACGCTAACGTTTACGATAATCAAAAATGGAACTTTGCGATAAGGGTCAAATCTAAAAACTGGCCTTACACAACCGGTTCTGCCGCAACCGGAGACAGTAGCGTGAATGACCACGATGTTAGTCTCGTGGGCTACAACGTCGAGAATGGTGTCGTTCGAAATCAGTTTGTTTTGTCGACCTCTTCCGCCGGCGCAACAGTGGGCCCCTCTGGTAATAAGCGCTATTATGTCGGTGCTCAAAGGACAAACTTTTCTGGTACACTCGTTAACGAGACGGACGTTTTGGCATCATCGCTCCGAGTGTATACAACCCATCTTGATACCGACGTGATCAGATCCCACGCAATGGACCCGCAGAATGTTGGAACGAGAAACCCCAATAGAAACTTCGTCTTCTACAACGATTCCACTCATGCTGGCTTAAATCCGGCCATCGGACAGTCTATCCCAGAGTCAGTCTCGTTAGCCCTTAATTGGGACTACACACAAGTAACAGGAACAAATGCCATCGGCCAATTTGACGTACAGGACGCGTCCTCGGGGTCTATATCCTTGG
>JGI25133J35611_10001813_pt1 | contig 11265 bp, 4 predicted proteins | sample ETNvirenome_6_85_FD_35611 | JGI IMG/M metagenome (IMG submission 35611) | reverse complement strand
TCTCTGCTAAGATCTAACTTCAATTCAACGGAGGTTAGAAATGGCTAAGGCGAAGAAGGCAAGGAAAGAGACAATCCAATTCCGGATGGATACCCGTTCCTTCGTGGTTATCTGGAAAAATAACCTCGGACATCCGAAGTCGAACTGGAATACATTTGTCGCTGCNCTCTGGGATCGTTTCTCTAAGGACATCCCTGCGAATGCTGGAAATCGGGCCCAACTCGATAAGTGGCACCCGAAGTGGCAGGAATGGGACGCAAAGGGACAGTATAGTTTCATCTCTGAGCGGGCTTACTCTAAGTGTATCTCTCTCAGAGCCAAACTCCTGAACCTTGAAGTCGATCCCTACGAAGTCGATCTTCCTGACGGCTACCTGGAGCGGGAAGGGTCCGGCTCCTCTAGGATTAACATAAAGGAGATCGCTGCCATCTTCAGGAACGCTTAGGCTCCTTTGTAAGTCCATCCCTCCGAAGATACTCCTGAAGCGCCAGCCTAATAATATGGCTGGCGTTTCTGTTTGTTCTATCCTGAATATCTTGGATTTGGTTCCTCGTTTCTTTCTTTACTCTGATCGTTATCCGGTCTGACATCTCAATTCTCCTATTTTTTCTTCCGCATCTTTTTTGTACCTAGAGCGGTATAGGTTGGCTTTCTTTTTCCACTAGTCTGCGAAGCCTTTTTACTGTTTATCTGGTGGCGCATTTAGTTTTCCGTCCTGGGCTAAGGAAAACGCATTCAGGGACCTAAGAATTCTTTGCTGCGCTTCGCCGACTGATACCAGTCCGATTGTTCTACACTTGGATTTCAGGTCGAAGCCTTCAAACATTCTCTCTTCTTCTAAACTCCTGAAAGCATCATCAATCATCTCTATCAGTTCCTTCGTATTAAAGTGGTGGTCCTGGAGTAATCCCAGCCCCACTCCCCTCGCTAATTTATCCATCTCATCATACCCGTGGAACCACGCACCCTTACCCATCTTTTTTCGGTTTGGCTTTCCNATCTCATCGTCTTGCTTTCTCTTCTTTGAACTTTTCCAATTGGGATCGTATCTGCTCTTTGCCTCTTCATACTTCTCTGGATATTCCGAGACAGAAAACTTGGGAACAATATCTTCTCCTGAGATCTTCTTTCTTCCGCCTTGCTTTGTAGGCGAAGTGTTTAGCCCAAACTTGGCCCTCAACTTTGGCGGCTTTCCCTTCTCTTTAGAAGATACAGTTCCTCTCTGAGAATACTTCTTATCAANTCCGTGCTCTTCAGCGGCTTTCTTTGTCAAAGAATAAACATTTCCTTTTTTACAATCATCGAAAGTTCCGTCGCTTGAGTGGCATAAGCCGAGTTCCTTTACTAACTCTTCTGTCTCTTCAACAATTATTTCTTTCAATCTTTCAGTAGATATTTTCATTCTCTATTCCTCCAGGGCTCCTGTTTTCCTTTCATTCCAAATTCTGCTGTTGGCAGAATATTGTAAGAAAGCGAATTACTCGCTTTTTCTAACGGAAGACAAACGGCTACCCGGAACAAAACCCTAACAAAACGGACCGTCCATCTAACTATGAGACCTCGACACTTCCACTCTCCGGAGAAATAGAAATTTGTACCTTTGGCAGTCTGCCCGAGTGGGTTTTTACCGCTGGTACGATCTTGGCGCTGTTCTAAGTAGTCAGACAGTCAGACAAAAGCCGAAAATAATGAACTTTTGTCCTAATGGGGTGATTTCGTGGGTATTTAGTAGCCCCGGAGCCCAGTTCGCCTCGACTTAGACCTAAAGCAGCACTCGACCTGGAGCACACTAAGCGCCCATAGTTACCCTGCCCTGCTACAATCAGGCTCCAGCGTCCCAGCGTGGCTAGCAATCGTTTTCGCCGCCAAATACGGACCAACCTATACGACATTCATCGTAAATAGATCCTGCGATGGCTGGCCGGCAAAGTTTTTATGTTACTTCAACTTCCAGTCCCGAAGATGGTCTGCGAGTTGGTGTCGCTCCCTGGGATGGAGTTTATCTGACTTACGCTCGTGGAGATGCTTTGTCATCGCCTTACGGAACAGCCAGTTTTCGTTGTAATCATAAGTCGAAGCGATTGTCTTTACTGACGATCCTACATTCTTAGAAAGAGTGTAGATATCGAGCCCATTCTGGAGCCTCTGGGAAATATAAAAACTCCGGAACGAGTAAGCCGAGAAATAAACTCTGACGCTATGACCCTTCCGAGTTTGAATAACTTTTTCTGAAAGTCCGAGCCTCACAAGATTTGGTCGGAAGAGATTTCCAAGTTTCAGTCTCGGGCCCATCCTCCCCTTACCTTTCGGCTGAGGAAAAATATAATCTTCTCCCCTCGGAGGACGGTTGAAATAGTATTCCCATTCCATTTTATAAATCAGGTACCGCTTGAAGGTGTGCTGGAAGTCGGCGCAGATAACATCTCGATGCTTTCTGATTTTTGAAACTTCCCTGTCAATATTTATAACCGTGAAAACCGTTCCGTCTTCATCCTCGACTACCTGAATATCTCGATGCCGCAGTTTTACTAGTTCTGAAACTCTCACTCCAGAGTTCGCAAGTAGAAGTGAAGCGAACCAGAAGACCGAAGTAGGGTACCTTGATTTCTTAGTACAGAATTCACTTGGTCGTTTGTCCCGTCCCACTTCGACATCACGCTTAGCGATTGAAATCCAAGGATTGGTTTCCTGGTTATGCTTCTGCTCCTGGTCGAGGAGGACGGGCTTCCACTTCTCAGTCAAAAGACCTTTGCGAATACGATTGAACTCTGGAATGAGGATCTTTTGATAATCCTCTTTCGGGTCGAACCGTCCCCGTCGTTTATTGCGTGGGAGGCAATGAACTTCATCCCAGTCCTGAAAACCTTTTGGAAAGACAGGAACACGGGGAATTCTCTGATCGGCATAGCCGGCCCTGAAGAGCCAGGAGAGACAGTTTCGTTCTAGTTTCAGGGTATCGGCTGAGATGCTGTCTTCAGACGCACGGAAACCGCCCCTAATATCCTTTCGGAGTTCATCTCGATTANCGATCTTCCATCGGAAGTAATCCGTGACATCACTACTGGAATATTTGGAGAGATCATCTTCCCCAAAAAACTTGGTCCAGTAGGTCTCATAGAGTGTGTGCGTGGCTTTCTTCATCACCACGGACATTTGTGGAGAGTAGTTCTCTACAAGATCGTGGATGGTAGTCGCACCGTGTCGAAGTCCCAGCATCGCTCTGGAGTTGAACTCGTTATAAAGTTCGACTGCTCGTGCTGTGGCTAAGTGTTCGGACTTATGTCCTGTGCTCTTCCGGATATACCTGGGACTACTCGAAAGGGGATTTCTAAACCGGACTTGCCAGATGCCTTTGGTTGAAGACGCAAGAATGAAGATGGTAATCTCTCCATCGAGGAGCGGCTTATGCTGGCTATATGTAAGGGACATTTCAATACCTCGCTATTGAGATATTCTATGTCCGGTTGTGTCGCGGTGTCTAGCACTATAAGTGCGTGTAATTGCTGGAAATAAATAAATGAGACCCTATCACCAGCAATATCTACATAAAAATCCTGGTGGATATTGTGGGCTAAGTGGCTGTAATGTCTCGTATTCTCTGAAATAGAGAAAAGCGCAAAACACGGGTATGTCCGTTTTGTGTTCGATTGACTAAAAATCACACTTTTCATTTCTGACTTCCATCTGTCCTAATTCTTGGTCTCTGCTAAGATCTAACTTCAATTCAACGGAGGTTAGAAATGGCTAAGGCGAAGAAGGCAAGGAAAGAGACAATCCAATTCCGGATGGATACCCGTTCCTTCGTGGTTATCTGGAAAAATAACCTCGGACATCCGAAGTCGAACTGGAATACATTTGTCGCTGCGCTCTGGGATCGTTTCTCTAAGGACATCCCTGCGAATGCTGGAAATCGGGCCCAACTCGATAAGTGGCACCCGAAGTGGCAGGAATGGGACGCAAAGGGACAGTATAGTTTCATCTCTGAGCGGGCTTACTCTAAGTGTATCTCTCTCAGAGCCAAACTCCTGAACCTTGAAGTCGATCCCTACGAAGTCGATCTTCCTGACGGCTACCTGGAGCGGGAAGGGTCCGGCTCCTCTAGGATTAACATAAAGGAGATCGCTGCCATCTTCAGGAACGCTTAGGCTCCTTTGTAAGTCCATCCCTCCGAAGATACTCCTGAAGCGCCAGCCTAATAATATGGCTGGCGTTTCTGTTTGTTCTATCCTGAATATCTTGGATTTGGTTCCTCGTTTCTTTCTTTACTCTGATCGTTATCCGGTCTGACATCTCAATTCTCCTATTTTTTCTTCCGCATCTTTTTTGTACCTAGAGCGGTATAGGTTGGCTTTCTTTTTCCACTAGTCTGCGAAGCCTTTTTACTGTTTATCTGGTGGCGCATTTAGTTTTCCGTCCTGGGCTAAGGAAAACGCATTCAGGGACCTAAGAATTCTTTGCTGCGCTTCGCCGACTGATACCAGTCCGATTGTTCTACACTTGGATTTCAGGTCGAAGCCTTCAAACATTCTCTCTTCTTCTAAACTCCTGAAAGCATCATCAATCATCTCTATCAGTTCCTTCGTATTAAAGTGGTGGTCCTGGAGTAATCCCAGCCCCACTCCCCTCGCTAATTTATCCATCTCATCATACCCGTGGAACCACGCACCCTTACCCATCTTTTTTCGGTTTGGCTTTCCCATCTCATCGTCTTGCTTTCTCTTCTTTGAACTTTTCCAATTGGGATCGTATCTGCTCTTTGCCTCTTCATACTTCTCTGGATATTCCGAGACAGAAAACTTGGGAACAATATCTTCTCCTGAGATCTTCTTTCTTCCGCCTTGCTTTGTAGGCGAAGTGTTTAGCCCAAACTTGGCCCTCAACTTTGGCGGCTTTCCCTTCTCTTTAGAAGATACAGTTCCTCTCTGAGAATACTTCTTATCAATTCCGTGCTCTTCAGCGGCTTTCTTTGTCAAAGAATAAACATTTCCTTTTTTACAATCATCGAAAGTTCCGTCGCTTGAGTGGCATAAGCCGAGTTCCTTTACTAACTCTTCTGTCTCTTCAACAATTATTTCTTTCAATCTTTCAGTAGATATTTTCATTCTCTATTCCTCCAGGGCTCCTGTTTTCCTTTCATTCCAAATTCTGCTGTTGGCAGAATATTGTAAGAAAGCGAATTACTCGCTTTTTCTAACGGAAGACAAACGGCTACCCGGAACAAAACCCTAACAAAACGGACCGTCCATCTAACTATGAGACCTCGACACTTCCACTCTCCGGAGAAATAGAAATTTGTACCTTTGGCAGTCTGCCCGAGTGGGTTTTTACCGCTGGTACGATCTTGGCGCTGTTCTAAGTAGTCAGACAGTCAGACAAAAGCCGAAAATAATGAACTTTTGTCCTAATGGGGTGATTTCGTGGGTATTTAGTAGCCCCGGAGCCCAGTTCGCCTCGACTTAGACCTAAAGCAGCACTCGACCTGGAGCACACTAAGCGCCCATAGTTACCCTGCCCTGCTACAATCAGGCTCCAGCGTCCCAGCGTGGCTAGCAATCGTTTTCGCCGCCAAATACGGACCAACCTATACGACATTCATCGTAAATAGATCCTGCGATGGCTGGCCGGCAAAGTTTTTATGTTACTTCAACTTCCAGTCCCGAAGATGGTCTGCGAGTTGGTGTCGCTCCCTGGGATGGAGTTTATCTGACTTACGCTCGTGGAGATGCTTTGTCATCGCCTTACGGAACAGCCAGTTTTCGTTGTAATCATAAGTCGAAGCGATTGTCTTTACTGACGATCCTACATTCTTAGAAAGAGTGTAGATATCGAGCCCATTCTGGAGCCTCTGGGAAATATAAAAACTCCGGAACGAGTAAGCCGAGAAATAAACTCTGACGCTATGACCCTTCCGAGTTTGAATAACTTTTTCTGAAAGTCCGAGCCTCACAAGATTTGGTCGGAAGAGATTTCCAAGTTTCAGTCTCGGGCCCATCCTCCCCTTACCTTTCGGCTGAGGAAAAATATAATCTTCTCCCCTCGGAGGACGGTTGAAATAGTATTCCCATTCCATTTTATAAATCAGGTACCGCTTGAAGGTGTGCTGGAAGTCGGCGCAGATAACATCTCGATGCTTTCTGATTTTTGAAACTTCCCTGTCAATATTTATAACCGTGAAAACCGTTCCGTCTTCATCCTCGACTACCTGAATATCTCGATGCCGCAGTTTTACTAGTTCTGAAACTCTCACTCCAGAGTTCGCAAGTAGAAGTGAAGCGAACCAGAAGACCGAAGTAGGGTACCTTGATTTCTTAGTACAGAATTCACTTGGTCGTTTGTCCCGTCCCACTTCGACATCACGCTTAGCGATTGAAATCCAAGGATTGGTTTCCTGGTTATGCTTCTGCTCCTGGTCGAGGAGGACGGGCTTCCACTTCTCAGTCAAAAGACCTTTGCGAATACGATTGAACTCTGGAATGAGGATCTTTTGATAATCCTCTTTCGGGTCGAACCGTCCCCGTCGTTTATTGCGTGGGAGGCAATGAACTTCATCCCAGTCCTGAAAACCTTTTGGAAAGACAGGAACACGGGGAATTCTCTGATCGGCATAGCCGGCCCTGAAGAGCCAGGAGAGACAGTTTCGTTCTAGTTTCAGGGTATCGGCTGAGATGCTGTCTTCAGACGCACGGAAACCGCCCCTAATATCCTTTCGGAGTTCATCTCGATTATCGATCTTCCATCGGAAGTAATCCGTGACATCACTACTGGAATATTTGGAGAGATCATCTTCCCCAAAAAACTTGGTCCAGTAGGTCTCATAGAGTGTGTGCGTGGCTTTCTTCATCACCACGGACATTTGTGGAGAGTAGTTCTCTACAAGATCGTGGATGGTAGTCGCACCGTGTCGAAGTCCCAGCATCGCTCTGGAGTTGAACTCGTTATAAAGTTCGACTGCTCGTGCTGTGGCTAAGTGTTCGGACTTATGTCCTGTGCTCTTCCGGATATACCTGGGACTACTCGAAAGGGGATTTCTAAACCGGACTTGCCAGATGCCTTTGGTTGAAGACGCAAGAATGAAGATGGTAATCTCTCCATCGAGGAGCGGCTTATGCTGGCTATATGTAAGGGACATTTCAATACCTCGCTATTGAGATATTCTATGTCCGGTTGTGTCGCGGTGTCTAGCACTATAAGTGCGTGTAATTGCTGGAAATAAATAAATGAGACCCTATCACCAGCAATATCTACATAAAAATCCTGGTGGATATTGTGGGCTAAGTGGCTGTAATGTCTCGTATTCTCTGAAATAGAGAAAAGCGCAAAACACGGGTATGTCCGTTTTGTGTTCGATTGACTAAAAATCACACTTTTCATTTCTGACTTCCATCTGTCCTAATTCTTGGTCTCTGCTAAGATCTAACTTCAATTCAACGGAGGTTAGAAATGGCTAAGGCGAAGAAGGCAAGGAAAGAGACAATCCAATTCCGGATGGATACCCGTTCCTTCGTGGTTATCTGGAAAAATAACCTCGGACATCCGAAGTCGAACTGGAATACATTTGTCGCTGCGCTCTGGGATCGTTTCTCTAAGGACATCCCTGCGAATGCTGGAAATCGGGCCCAACTCGATAAGTGGCACCCGAAGTGGCAGGAATGGGACGCAAAGGGACAGTATAGTTTCATCTCTGAGCGGGCTTACTCTAAGTGTATCTCTCTCAGAGCCAAACTCCTGAACCTTGAAGTCGATCCCTACGAAGTCGATCTTCCTGACGGCTACCTGGAGCGGGAAGGGTCCGGCTCCTCTAGGATTAACATAAAGGAGATCGCTGCCATCTTCAGGAACGCTTAGGCTCCTTTGTAAGTCCATCCCTCCGAAGATACTCCTGAAGCGCCAGCCTAATAATATGGCTGGCGTTTCTGTTTGTTCTATCCTGAATATCTTGGATTTGGTTCCTCGTTTCTTTCTTTACTCTGATCGTTATCCGGTCTGACATCTCAATTCTCCTATTTTTTCTTCCGCATCTTTTTTGTACCTAGAGCGGTATAGGTTGGCTTTCTTTTTCCACTAGTCTGCGAAGCCTTTTTACTGTTTATCTGGTGGCGCATTTAGTTTTCCGTCCTGGGCTAAGGAAAACGCATTCAGGGACCTAAGAATTCTTTGCTGCGCTTCGCCGACTGATACCAGTCCGATTGTTCTACACTTGGATTTCAGGTCGAAGCCTTCAAACATTCTCTCTTCTTCTAAACTCCTGAAAGCATCATCAATCATCTCTATCAGTTCCTTCGTATTAAAGTGGTGGTCCTGGAGTAATCCCAGCCCCACTCCCCTCGCTAATTTATCCATCTCATCATACCCGTGGAACCACGCACCCTTACCCATCTTTTTTCGGTTTGGCTTTCCCATCTCATCGTCTTGCTTTCTCTTCTTTGAACTTTTCCAATTGGGATCGTATCTGCTCTTTGCCTCTTCATACTTCTCTGGATATTCCGAGACAGAAAACTTGGGAACAATATCTTCTCCTGAGATCTTCTTTCTTCCGCCTTGCTTTGTAGGCGAAGTGTTTAGCCCAAACTTGGCCCTCAACTTTGGCGGCTTTCCCTTCTCTTTAGAAGATACAGTTCCTCTCTGAGAATACTTCTTATCAATTCCGTGCTCTTCAGCGGCTTTCTTTGTCAAAGAATAAACATTTCCTTTTTTACAATCATCGAAAGTTCCGTCGCTTGAGTGGCATAAGCCGAGTTCCTTTACTAACTCTTCTGTCTCTTCAACAATTATTTCTTTCAATCTTTCAGTAGATATTTTCATTCTCTATTCCTCCAGGGCTCCTGTTTTCCTTTCATTCCAAATTCTGCTGTTGGCAGAATATTGTAAGAAAGCGAATTACTCGCTTTTTCTAACGGAAGACAAACGGCTACCCGGAACAAAACCCTAACAAAACGGACCGTCCATCTAACTATGAGACCTCGACACTTCCACTCTCCGGAGAAATAGAAATTTGTACCTTTGGCAGTCTGCCCGAGTGGGTTTTTACCGCTGGTACGATCTTGGCGCTGTTCTAAGTAGTCAGACAGTCAGACAAAAGCCGAAAATAATGAACTTTTGTCCTAATGGGGTGATTTCGTGGGTATTTAGTAGCCCCGGAGCCCAGTTCGCCTCGACTTAGACCTAAAGCAGCACTCGACCTGGAGCACACTAAGCGCCCATAGTTACCCTGCCCTGCTACAATCAGGCTCCAGCGTCCCAGCGTGGCTAGCAATCGTTTTCGCCGCCAAATACGGACCAACCTATACGACATTCATCGTAAATAGATCCTGCGATGGCTGGCCGGCAAAGTTTTTATGTTACTTCAACTTCCAGTCCCGAAGATGGTCTGCGAGTTGGTGTCGCTCCCTGGGATGGAGTTTATCTGACTTACGCTCGTGGAGATGCTTTGTCATCGCCTTACGGAACAGCCAGTTTTCGTTGTAATCATAAGTCGAAGCGATTGTCTTTACTGACGATCCTACATTCTTAGAAAGAGTGTAGATATCGAGCCCATTCTGGAGCCTCTGGGAAATATAAAAACTCCGGAACGAGTAAGCCGAGAAATAAACTCTGACGCTATGACCCTTCCGAGTTTGAATAACTTTTTCTGAAAGTCCGAGCCTCACAAGATTTGGTCGGAAGAGATTTCCAAGTTTCAGTCTCGGGCCCATCCTCCCCTTACCTTTCGGCTGAGGAAAAATATAATCTTCTCCCCTCGGAGGACGGTTGAAATAGTATTCCCATTCCATTTTATAAATCAGGTACCGCTTGAAGGTGTGCTGGAAGTCGGCGCAGATAACATCTCGATGCTTTCTGATTTTTGAAACTTCCCTGTCAATATTTATAACCGTGAAAACCGTTCCGTCTTCATCCTCGACTACCTGAATATCTCGATGCCGCAGTTTTACTAGTTCTGAAACTCTCACTCCAGAGTTCGCAAGTAGAAGTGAAGCGAACCAGAAGACCGAAGTAGGGTACCTTGATTTCTTAGTACAGAATTCACTTGGTCGTTTGTCCCGTCCCACTTCGACATCACGCTTAGCGATTGAAATCCAAGGATTGGTTTCCTGGTTATGCTTCTGCTCCTGGTCGAGGAGGACGGGCTTCCACTTCTCAGTCAAAAGACCTTTGCGAATACGATTGAACTCTGGAATGAGGATCTTTTGATAATCCTCTTTCGGGTCGAACCGTCCCCGTCGTTTATTGCGTGGGAGGCAATGAACTTCATCCCAGTCCTGAAAACCTTTTGGAAAGACAGGAACACGGGGAATTCTCTGATCGGCATAGCCGGCCCTGAAGAGCCAGGAGAGACAGTTTCGTTCTAGTTTCAGGGTATCGGCTGAGATGCTGTCTTCAGACGCACGGAAACCGCCCCTAATATCCTTTCGGAGTTCATCTCGATTATCGATCTTCCATCGGAAGTAATCCGTGACATCACTACTGGAATATTTGGAGAGATCATCTTCCCCAAAAAACTTGGTCCAGTAGGTCTCATAGAGTGTGTGCGTGGCTTTCTTCATCACCACGGACATTTGTGGAGAGTAGTTCTCTACAAGATCGTGGATGGTAGTCGCACCGTGTCGAAGTCCCAGCATCGCTCTGGAGTTGAACTCGTTATAAAGTTCGACTGCTCGTGCTGTGGCTAAGTGTTCGGACTTATGTCCTGTGCTCTTCCGGATATACCTGGGACTACTCGAAAGGGGATTTCTAAACCGGACTTGCCAGATGCCTTTGGTTGAAGACGCAAGAATGAAGATGGTAATCTCTCCATCGAGGAGCGGCTTATGCTGGCTATATGTAAGGGACATTTCAATACCTCGCTATTGAGATATTCTATGTCCGGTTGTGTCGCGGTGTCTAGCACTATAAGTGCGTGTAATTGCTGGAAATAAATAAATGAGACCCTATCACCAGCAATATCTACATAAAAATCCTGGTGGATATTGTGGGCTAAGTGGCTGTAATGTCTCGTATTCTCTGAAATAGAGAAAAGCGCAAAACACGGGTATGTCCGTTTTGTGTTCGATTGACTAAAAATCACACTTTTCATTTCTGACTTCCATCTGTCCTAATTCTTGGTCTCTGCTAAGATCTAACTTCAATTCAACGGAGGTTAGAAATGGCTAAGGCGAAGAAGGCAAGGAAAGAGACAATCCAATTCCGGATGGATACCCGTTCCTTCGTGGTTATCTGGAAAAATAACCTCGGACATCCGAAGTCGAACTGGAATACATTTGTCGCTGC
>JGI25133J35611_10001805_pt1 | contig 11297 bp, 13 predicted proteins | sample ETNvirenome_6_85_FD_35611 | JGI IMG/M metagenome (IMG submission 35611) | reverse complement strand
TATATAAATTTAGTATATTTTTTTGTTGTGTAAAATTGTTTTTATTTATTTATTATATAAGTTTATAATGGCTGGTGAAAACAAATTTGATAAATTTTATACACTGGATAATGTAGCGAATAATTGTGTAGAATTAGTAGATAAATATTTAAATTTTTCTAATCAAGATATATTTATTGAACCTTCCGCTGGTGCTGGTGTTTTTATTGATACAATAAATAAGTTTTATAATTCTAAAAGAAAAATAGAAGGTTTTGATTTAGTTCCAGATAGAAATGATATAAAACAACAAGACTTTTTAACATTAGATTTAAAACAGTTTCAAGAGAAAAATATTCATTTTATAGGCAATCCTCCATTCGGCAGAAGTTCTAAATTATGTAGACTATTTATTAAACATATGTGTAAGCATAAAAAAACTAAAAGTATTTCACTTATTTTACCTATTTCATACCACAAAAGTTTTAATCAAAGAACATCTTTTTCAAATCAATTTCATTTAATTCATGAAGTTATATTAGAAAAAAATTCTTTTCAAAATAGAGTTGAAAATTTTAAAGTATTTGATGTCCCTGCTGTATTTCAAATATGGGAGCGGAAAGATTATCCAAGAGTTCCTTATAAAAATATAATACCAAAAGGATTTAAATATATTCCAAATATAAATGGTCTTGATGCTGATTTTGCTGTGTGTGCAAAAGGTCACGTAGCAGGTAAAATTGTAAAGGTGGATTCTAAAAATACATTAGGACCTGTTATTAATAGCAGTTCATATAGATTTATAAAACTTGATAAACCTATATCTGATATTTTTGAGATTTATAACAAAATAGCTTTTGAAGGGTTTAAATTTTATGATATGGGTTCACCAACTTTAAATAAACAAGAAATAAATGTTGAAATTAATAAATGTATTGAGTATTCTAACACATTAAAAACATTCAATATTTTTATTCTAATTTGTACTTATATGATTTATACTAAAATGATATAGATTTTAAAACTTTTAATTTTATCTATATATATTATTATTATATTATTTTTAAATATATTAAAAAAATTTTTTTTTTATTTATTTTTATATCTCAATTTTTTCTCTCTATTTTTAATTTTTTAATTCTATTAAATCCATTGCCAACTAATCCTATTATATAACTAATTTCACCAGTTATATTATTTAATAATATATTTTTGAAATAATAAGGAGCATCCATTGACCCACTTTTAAAATAATTACAATTTCTATCCCATTCTTCTATACTTTCACATAATTTTTCTTCTTCTTCTTGTGTAAAATCTTCTACATATTCACCTTTTATCATTTCTAATGAATCATTAATATGTTTATTTAATTCTAAAATAATATTTTTCTTATTTTTTTGAATTAAAATTTCTTGTTGAATTTCTTGACCGAGACCTGGTGTTTTGATAAGTTGAATAAATAACTCCATTAAATATATTATTACAAAAATCAATTTTAGATTTCATAAACTTTAAATTTATAGTTTTAAAATTTTACTAAAAGTATTAATATTAATACATTTATATCCTTCACCTCGTGTATTCACTTTAACTATTTTATCTATATAATTTGTAATTCTTTGTATATATTCATTATGAAGTTTTCCCTCATTTAATATTTTTTCTAATGTCATTTCCATATTCAAATCATTACAACAATCACAATCAGTTATTTCTATCATAATAGTTTTATCGTTATTTATGATTGTTTTTATTTCACTTATAATTTCATTATCTTCCTCACTATAATAAGAGAAAGGAACACATATTATTTCATTATAATTCATAACAAAATATTCTTTTGTTTCTTCTTGATGTTGTGATTTTTGTAATAAACCTATGAGATTTTGATATTCTGCTGTGGTTAATTTTTCAGCAATTTCGTCAATTCCGTTTAACAGTTCAGCATAAGGCATTTTTGTATTAATTAAATGTTTATTAAAATCAATTTTGAAAAGGAATTTTTAAATGTAATTTTTTTTACCAAAAAAAATTATGATATAAATTTATTTTATTATGCGAACAAAGCAAATTATTTTTTTTTATCTCTTTTTGCTTTCAATTTTCTTAATAATCTTAATCTTGAATTTTCATATGAACTTACAATTTTTACTTCACTACAATTATTATAAGACCCGGACCAAAACATTTTTTTCGCTTTTTCTATCATTTGCTTTTCTACAATTTGGAATGCTTCAACCATATCTATCTTATTCTGTATATCGTCGTTTGTTTTGTTCGTATATTCAACTTGGTCTATACACATATCTCCAAACTCCTCAAAATATTTACATTTATTCTCAAAATTAGTCATTCCTAATCCACGAGGCATTTTTGTATTAAATAAATGTTTATATAAATCAATTTTAGATTTGAAAGACTTTAAATTTAAAAAAAAATATTTTTTTTTATCAATTTTTTATATCAAATTTATATCTCTAATTTTAATTTTTTATTCATAGATTTCTTCTTCACTATCACTGTTAATAATTATTTTAATATCTTCATGTAATATATTTTGTTTATTATATTCATCTAATTTTGTGTCATAAGTATCTTTCCAATAATAACCTTCTAAATAATTTCCTTTATTAAATTGTTTATTTCCATCAAAACGAGTAGTTTTATGACCTGTTTGTGTTCCAATACAATCAGCAAAAGGAGAAGTTCTTGTTAATCTTGTTTTAAAATCTGATTTACTCATAATATTTTTTAGTGGTGTTCCTTCATCAAGTTCAACATTTTTATATTTATCATATAATCCTTCTTTTGTAGTAAGGTCAATACAATCCATTTTATTACCAGTAGGTATAATTATTTCTTCTAATATAGCACCAAATTTATTTTGTGCTGACATATAATTTTTAGTTCTTTTTTGTGTAGATTTTGAAAATACATAATCTTCTGATAAAAATTCAAGACCATTTTTACTTATTTTATTAGGATAATTTTTAATCCATTGTAATAAATATTTTAACATACAAGGTCTCATTCGTATTTTAAAATCTGGATCTGTAGTATAACTTGTATTTGCTAATTTATTATTTCCTCGTTGTTTAGCATAACCAGTTAATTTACCTTCTTTATTAAAAATTCCTAATGTTTCTTTAGCTTTTTCTGTACCTTCTTGTCTAAAAGTCATTCTCCAATATATATCCATAAAACGTCTTGTAATTGCATCATTTATTTCTCCAACTAATGTAGGATTTTCATTACAACATAATATAATTGTTAATAATAATTTAAATTCAATAGGATTTTTATTTAAATATCTTGCTTTTAGTGTAGGATTACCAGTTAAAATTTTACAAGTTTCAATACAAATACTTTTATTTTTATCAAATTCATCAAATATAGCAGCTCGTTTATTTAATAAATCAGCAAAAGCAGGTGAAGGTTTATTTACATCTATTTTTTCTTCTAAAACACCACCAGTATGCTTACAACAATATTTATTAAGCATATCTTCATATATACCCATAAATAAACTTTTTCCATTACCTCCAGAACCATTCATAATAAATATACTTTGAATTTGTCTACCAACTAATCCAGTTGCTAAAATATAAATAACATCATTCATAATTGCTTTATGTTCTTTTTCTAATTCTTTATCTGTATATTCTATATCCATAAAACAACCTTCAAATGTTTCAACAAATAATTTATAATCTTCTTCACATGGTTCTTCATAATCATAACTAAACATAGTTTCAATAAAATCATCTCTATTAATATTACTTACATCACCAGTAAATACATTTACTTTTAATTTATTATCAAATGGTAAATAATCATATTTAGTATCAAATTCTATTTTACTTAAATTTTTAGTTTTTATTTTATCTTCTAACATTTGATAAACATTAGAAATTAAGGCAGGTCCTTCTATACCAGTTTGTGTTTTTCTATAATATTTATATAGCTTTTCTAAACTATCTATTTCTTTTGTTTTATCATCATTATCTTCTTCTTCTTGTAATTTTTTTATTTTATCGTTTATTTCTATTTTTTTTATTTCACAAAACTTTTCAATATCTTCACTAATCATATTTCTAATATTATGATTTTCTACTCCTTGATTACTCCATAAACAACTAAAATGATTATAACAATAACAAATTGATTTTTCTAATATATTAGCTTTACTTGCTAAAATATTATCTTTATTTAAACTCCAAACAAATTCCGCTAAATATTTAGGACTATTTTTTTTAAATCCATAATTATATTTATTATATATTTTAAAATAATTCATATCATTTGAAACTTTACTAAAATAATAAATTGTACCTTTATTAAAACTATTACCTTTTGTAAAATATTTTACTTTATCTTCATACCATTTTTCATAATTAGGTTCAACCCATTTAGATTTAGAACTAATATTTTTAAAATGAGTTAATATAGAAGTATCTTTTACAGAAACAACAGCACCCATTAACCCAAACCAATTATTAGGATTATTAATAAATTTCATATCAATATTATTCAAATGATCCATTATTTCTTGTGAATTATTTTTTTCTTTTTCTTGTGGACTTAAAATATTTATTTCTTCTTTTAATTTTTTATCCACTTTTGTTTTTGTGCTGGTTTTTCTTTTTTCTGGTTTTTCTTCTTTCTTTGCTTTAAAATATTCAGGTTTAATAATTTTTTCTAATATTGATAAACCTTTTTTACTATTAAACTCACTATTAGTAAATTCACATTTATCTAATAAACACCAAGAATTTTTACCTTTTAATAATTCACACCATCCAGCAGGATTTTTCATATATTTAAATTTTTCTTTTTTAGTATTTTCTAAATTATTTTTATATCTGCTATAATCAGATACTTCACTTAACTCTTCTAAATAATCTCTAAAATAACCTATTTTAGTTTGTGGTAATTTATTATCTTGAATATTAAGTAGAAAAATATGTTTTCCATATTTTTTTGTTATACTTGTGAAATTAGGTAAAGTGGAAAGTTCAGTATATAAATCTATTTCTCGTTTTGATAATTTATCCCAACCATCATCTTTTATATCTATATCTATTTCAAATACATCTCGTGTATCAATACTAATAGCATTATATATATTTAAATCTTGATTAAGTAAAAGTTTTTTTCTTGTCTCTATTTTATCTTTATGAACATCCCACCAAGTTAATACACTTGGTTTATTTATCCATTCTTCATCTACTAATTTTTTATTTGTATCTTCTACTTTTAATTTTATAGGACACCAATTAATTTTATTAGTTTCTAAAAAGTTTAATACTGGATACTTTTCCATTTCTATTATATTCATAATTTATTTTTAGATTGTTTATATTAAATAAATCAATTTTAAAAATAATATTTTAAATTGTTTTAAATAACTTAAACATGTTATTATATATTATTATAAGGATATGTCTAAAAGATATAAATACTTTTTAAAATCTGGTGATATTAAATATGAATTTCCAAATAGACAAATGTTAGTTTCTTATATTAAAAGTAATTTAAATAATAATTTTACACAGAATCAACTTGATAATTATTTTCTTAATAGATTAAGAAGTGTTCCAGAATTTTTTAATAATATAAATAGAATTAGAATATGAAAAAAAAAATATTTTTTTTTAATAATTTTTAAAATAATTAAAGTATCAAAATTTTAATTTTTTATTCAATTCACATATGTGTCACTATTACTCTTGTTCCTTGCTCTTGACATTCACAATTTTTACAAGGGCAACAATTATCTTCATCCCATTCTCCTTCTTCTTGAATTTCACAAACTATCGCAATGTCCCCATTACTATCTATAAAATTTATAGTAATAGGTGTATTCAAACAAAACTTTTCATTTTCTACTAATTCATACATTTCTTCTATCCATTCTCCTAATTTTCCGTCCCAAACCGCACATGCGTAGTCAATTTCACTTATTCTACCTTCTTCTTCAACATAACACTCAAAATATGGTATAATTACATCTTGATTTTCAGCAAAATTATTAACTTGATTAATAGTATTTTTAATTTTTTTTTTATTTTGATATTCTGTATCATTAGCAATTTTATTTTTCCATTCATTAATATGCTCTGTCCACCTAGAATATTCAATATTCGCAACAACGAAATGCAGTTGAGCTGCCATTAAAATAATATAAATAAAAATCAATTTTAGATTTTAAAAACTTTAAATTTATATAAAAAAAAAATATTTTTTTTAATAATTTTTTGATATAAATTTTGAACTCTAATTTTAATTTTTTAATCCAATGGATGCGTTGCATCCTTTTTAAATAATTCTAACTGTTTGACCTAATGTTGTATCATTATGGTTCTCTTTACAANTATAACAATAAATATATTTTTTACCCTGTTTATAAATAAATTTATTACAATCTACACAAAATTTATATAAAGTCCCATTTTCTTCTGCTAATTTTATTTTTTTTTGTTGTTTTTCATATTCTTTTAACATTTTTTTTCTTTGATATTCAGCAAATTCATTTTCGCATTTATCACAAAATTCACTTGTTCTTTTTAATGAAGGATCACCACATCCCATACAGCGTTTTAATTTCCAGTTTTCTTTTTTCAAAAATCGTTTTACACAATGATTACCAACTACTAAAACTTCACTTGTATATTTATTCATAATCCAACAATTTTCAACAATTTTTTTAGTACAAACACATCTAGTTGTTAAAGGAGGTAAATTAACATTTGTTCTCCAGCAAAAAGGTATGTCACAATGTGTTATGCTACTCCCTATACATATAAAATCTTTAAAATCTTTTTGTTTATAATTATGTAATAAATCCATATTTTCTATAAATAATTTATTATAATAACTTGCCATTTATATTTCATAATTAATTTATCTTTAAGTATATATACAATATAAAATTAATTTATGAAAATAAAATATTTAAAAATTAAAATTGATTTATATATATAAAATAATAATGGATTCAAATTTAAAAAGTGTTATGAGTTTTGCTGAAAATAAAGTTAAACCGTCTTCTTATAAATTATATAAACAATCTTTAAGAAAATTATTAGAAATTCAAAAGAGTTCATTTGCGGATTTAGGAGAAAATAATACTTTACCAGAGTTAGAGGAAAGTGATTATTCAATAAATAATATATCATCACTAATTAATAATTTTTCAGATTTAAAAGATAAATTAACAAAAAAAACTAATAACAAACAAGTATATGAAAATAATACAATTAAAAGTTATTTATCTGGATTAAATTTTATTAAAACAAGTCCACAATTAGAAAAGATTTTAAAAGAAGATTCATTAGCTTTATTATATGAATTTTTCGGTATTATAAAAGATAAAATTAAAAAAGCTTCATTAGATAATAAATTTTCAAAAAAAGAAGAAGAGAATTGGTTAAGTCAAGAAGAATTAGTAAGTTTAGAAAAACTTTTAAAAAAAGAATATAAAAGTAATCCTAATAAAGATTTATTACAAAAATATATATTAGTAATTCTTTATAGAGGTAAAATTATTAGACCTTTAAGAAATGATTATGCTGGTATGACTATTAGTAATGATATTGATAGTGAAGGTAATTATTTATTTATAGATGAAGAAGACCATACTTCAAAGTATTTTATTCTAAACGACTATAAGACGCAGAGGCATTATGGTAAAAAAAAATATAACATTCCTAAAAGAAGTATATTAAATAGATTATTAACTGAATTATATTCTTATTTATATTCTTATAGATTAGAAGATGGTGTAAATCATTTATTAGAATCACCAGGTATAAAAAAACAATTAACTTCTATGACTAAAAATAATTTAACAAAATATTTACAAAATTTATTTCAAAAACATTTAAATAAAAAAGTTAGTTCTTCTATGTTAAGAAGTATATATATTTCTAATTTAGATTTTAATAAATTAACTAATAAAAAATTAACTAAAATAGCAACTGATATGAACCATTCATTTACCACTCAACATGAAGAATATAAAAAGGTAGAAAGTTAAAAATAATTGTACTTTTTAAAATTATTTATATTTATTTTTTTTTAACTTTGTTCTATAGGTGCTCTTATTTCAGGACCTCCACCACCTTGCCTTTGTTGTTGTTGAAATTTAGCATATTGTGCTTGTTCGATCTGTTCTCTGGATAAAGCAGGGTGAGCATCGTGTCTTGGTCCACTTACAATTTTAGGTGGAGGATTATTAGGGTTTCCAGCTTCTTTTCCTGCTTGTTTAATTATTGAATGTGATTTTACTTCATGACTATGAACTGTGGGTATTGGATTTGTAAAATTATGTAATTTAATAACTTGTGGTGGAGATACTTTACTTATTTGTCCTGGAGGAGCTATATTATTATTTGAAATATGATTAACAATATTTTTAGAATGTTCTTGTTGATGTTGTTCTATACTATGACCTTTTGCTAATGAATTAGAACCTCTTTCTTTTGCTTGAACTTCTAATTGACCTTTTAAATAATCACTTGGGTCATTTAAATGAAATTGTCTTAAATAATCTTTATATTCTGCTTGTCCTATACCATAACCTTGTTCTAACATAATATTTTTATATTCTTGAAAACTCATTATATTATGATTAATATGTCTATGTGTATTAGGGATTTTATTTGGTTTTTTAACAACTGGAGGATTTGAAGGTTGTTTTGGTTTTACAACGTGATTATTAATAATTATAGGTGCTCTAATATCTGGTGTAGACTTTGGGATTTTACCTGAAGCTTTATCTCTTTGTTGCTGTTGGAACTTTTCATATTGTTGTTTTTCATATTGTTCGTCTTTTGTAAGATGATTTAATTTATTTTTAACTGGGTCTAAATTTTTATGTATTGGTTGATTAACTGGAGCCGGCATAGGTCTTCGCATGTTATGTTTAGTTTCTTGTTCTTTTTTTTCCTGTTGATTATAATATGCCATTTTATCTTTGAAACCTTGTTTAATAGTTTTTAAAATTTCTGATTGTCCTTGTTTTATATCTTGTTGTTGTTTATTATATGCATCTAATTTATTATTATATTTTTTAAATCTTTCTGTATTATCTTCGCCTATAATTGTATTCGGATAAGAAGGTTTTGATAATGGATGCTTCATTTCACTTGCTAATTTATTAAATTGTTGATTTACTAATGCAGAAGTTTGTGATTTCTTATATTGAGAATATTTTTCGTCTGTTGAAGGGATGCCGTATAATTGTAAGAAAGAGTTGAATTCTTCACGAGTCATCATATTTATATATTTAATAGAGATATTTTATTTTTAAAAAGTAATTATTTTTTTTTCAATTTTAAAAGTACCTTCTTTTTGTTTTTGTTTATTTAATTCTCTTTCAAATCTATTTTCTTGTAAATCTTCTTCTTTTTCTTTCTTACATTTTTCTAACCATTCTATTCTTCTTTTTTTAACATCGTGATAATCAAAAGGTAATTTTAATTTTTCTCTTGCTATTGAAACTAAAAAATCTTCTGGTAAATTATAATAGTTTTTATAATTATCTACTAATAAATTTAATTTATTTTTTATAGTTAAATCTTTATTATTTATTATATAATGTGTTCTTAAATCATTAGTATTATCTCTATTACATATATTAACATTTCCTAATAAATAATTAATTTTTTGAATATCAAAAGTATTTGGTTTAGTTGTAGGTAATACTTTTAAAAAATCTTCACTATCTAATTTATTTTCAGATTCAAAAAAATCTATTAAATTATTTACTTCTTCTACTATTTTCATAATATATATTATATAAAAATTAAATCTTTTTTTAACTTCATTTATTATTTTCTATTAATTCATCTTTATTATGTATTACTTCCCTATCGCATTGCGTACCACAACATCTTATTTTAGAACATCGCGAATGGAACAAAGTTGTGAGGATGCCGCTGATTGTTGTTCCAATTATCGCGACGATTCCGATAATTTCTGGTGACATATATTAATTATAATATTTAAATTATGATATTTTTTTCTTAAAATCTACAAATGATTTTGCTGTTATTAATTCATTCATAAATTCTTTTAATATTTCTATTTCACTTTTTAAATTCTTAATTTCTTTTTGTTGTTCTTCAACTGTTTTAATTAATTCTTGAACTACTCCCACTGTTAATAAATTAATTCTGTTATAGTCCATCTCTCTCATTGGCTGACATTCACAAAATTCTTTTTCAGGTTTTTTTATTTTAAACTNTTTNTNGTCCTTTCCACATGATTTATTCCATTTTTCCTTTTTTGTCCCCCATTTTTTTAATTCTATTGGATATAATTTATTCCAATTTTCTTTTTTAGTATTCCATTTTTGTCTATTTCTTATACTAACAGAAGACTCTAATTCAGGGTACAACTCAAAAAACTCCTGAGCTATTACTCCATAGTGAATATCACTATATTTCAAAGCATATTTAGGATTCTTTTTTCTATTCTCGCTACAACAATCACTTTCTTTTAACTTAAATGTTGTTGTTCTTATTTTTTTGAATTTTTCAAAATCACTATTTTTATAAGTAATTATGTTTGTCTTTGCTCTTATATCTGAAAAAGTTGATATACTCCCACTAGGAGATATACTCCAACCCTGCTGACTCACTGGATAATAATCCTCATCATACCATCTCAAAGCTGTTTCATTACCAGCATTCCCTATAAACATCAAATCACTATTTGCTGCCACTAAAAATCCTTCTGTATTATTCATATTATCTCCAAAGAAACCCATAAATTCCTCATCATCAGGTGTAGCACCAGTAAATTCTCCACAATCCGTAGGGAGAACTCCTCCTTCTGTCATGCCGAAAACACCGTATTTATGATATTCCGTTTCTGATATTGTCACACTAGTATCACCATAAAATTCAAGGCATTCTCTCGCAAAACCATTTAACCTGACTTTGTTGTATCCTGCCATACGAAATGTTATATTTGAACTAGTTGTATTCCAGTATGATGTGTTAGGACAATTAATAGAAAATTCAGTTGCGTTTTTGTGATACATAAAATATGAACCGTAAGAAGTCCCAGAAGACGATTCGCCTGCTGGGTCTCGCATATATGTGTAAGCATCAGAACCCACTTCTTCCCATTGAAATCTATTATTACAAGAGTTTAAAATTTTACCTGATATTTCACAATCTAAATTTACATATAACCCATTAGCACCATCTAATTTGATATAATTAGCATTAGTAGTAGCATTACGAAGTGANGANCCATTTTTAATATCAGTATAANTGTAGTTTATATGGAATATATCTGCCTTA
>JGI25133J35611_10001804_pt1 | contig 11298 bp, 15 predicted proteins | sample ETNvirenome_6_85_FD_35611 | JGI IMG/M metagenome (IMG submission 35611) | reverse complement strand
TGAGCTTTTTAGAACGGGCCGTTCGCACGTTCAGTGGCCTGACAGCAAGCATAATCAGTCACCGTCTCTGGCCGTGGATGTAGTCCCGTATCCTATCGATTGGACTGATCGAGAGCGTTTTAATTATTTTGCTGGTTACGTTATGGGCGTTGCTGATCAGCATGGCATCACTCTGAGGTGGGGTGGTGATTGGGATCGTGATTGGCGGGTGCGGGATAATAATTTTGACGACCTGCCGCATTTTGAACTGGTCGTGTCATAACAACATTTTGATACTGCGCAGGATCGAATAAATGCTACGAAGCCCTCAGAGCCGTTTTAAGGCGTCTGAGGGCTTCTTGCGCTCTGGACCCCCGGTCCCCGAGATCGTCTCTCCTGCGCTGCCTACACCCTGCCCTCGTCCACAAACGAGGTTTCGTTCATCGCACCCGCCTCGTTGAGCGCGGATGCGCGGGACCCGACAATGCAGATCGCTGTCCCAAGGATCTCCAAAGTCACCGGCTCGAACTCAACGTCCTCGGCGTCGCGGATCTTCAGGAACGTCCTGATCGACCGGTTGATGTAGTCCGGGTCGGGAATGAACTGGATTGGATCCGCTGCCTTCGACGACTCGCCGAAGAGCGAGAGGAAGGCGACGAGTCCCGGGTCGACCATCATCGCTTCGCAGAGCAGGTCGAGCGCAGCCTGCTCGTTCCCGACCGCAGCCATCGCGTGGACGTAGCTCGCCCAAGCTGACTCCAGTGTCCACCACCAGTATTCACCGAAGTCGTTCTTCTCGGTCAGCGCGACAGCGTCGTCGAGCATCTCGTCGCAGGCGTGATACGGATAGATGTCGTTGTAGCAGAAGTCGAACTCCTCGCCTTCGAGTTCGAGGAAGTCTCCGTGGCGCAGTTCGATCTTGTCGAAGTAGTCACGTTTTGAATGGAGCGCGGCGAACAGATTGTGCGTATGCATATCGTTATCGTAGACGACCACACTGTCGACGCTCTCCTTCTCTGCCGCTCGCAGCGCGAAGTATCCCAGACCCAGACCACCGGCGAGAACCCGACCGTTGGCTTTCCGAATCGGAAGGTAGTGACTCTGCATCTCGAACCAAGTCAGAGACATCCACGGTGCGAAGTCGTCTGTGCTCGCTCCCAGTCTGGGGTCCGTTCCCCTGACCTGCTCCTCGGTCAACTTCTTGAGGAGCGTCGGCACCGCAACGGATCCGTCTCTCTGTGAGTAGCTGAAGTATTCGGCGAAGAGCGGATGCTTCGGTCGTCGGTTGAGCAGGAGAACTTTGCCGTCTTCGCTCTGGACCCCCTTGCCATCCTTCACGTCGATCAGTCCGTAGAAGTCGATCTCCTGCTCCGTGTATGCGTCGTCGAACGGGTTAAGCGTGCTCGCCATTGTGAACCTCCTGTCTGATCTGTTCGAGTCTCTCCTGCGTCAGTGCGTCCACGACCTTCGGCTCCTTCAGCAGCGTCGCTGCCTTGTCCGCCTTCCAAGGCGACCAGTCTCCGATGCTCCAGATGTCACCCTGATTCAGAACCTCTGTGTTGCTGAGCAGCGCGAAGTGTCGGTCGTGAATGTTTCGGTCGACCTCTTCGTAATGACAGCCGCAGCCATAGCTGCGCGAGCACCGGTTGCGCTCGTCACCGTGAACTGGGCAGGTCGCCGGGAACTGGTAGAAGTTCTGCGAGCCAAGCTCGCGCATCGTCTTCACTGTGTGCCGGTTCATCGCTCGCCTCGCAGGTTCTTTGCAGTCGGTCGGATGTTCTTCAGGTCGCGAACGTAGATCGTTTTTCCGCAGCCGGGGCAAGTCTTCGCTCGCATCATATCGAAGGTGCCTTCGTAGCCGCAGGGCTTGTGTCTCCAGTGTAGGTCTTTGCTCTTGCTCGTGATCGCCATCGTCGTCTCTCCTGTTGGTTTTGAGGGGAGGAGCCGAAGCCCCTCCCCGGTGAGTTAGTCCTGACCAAGCCAGTCGGTGAACATCTCCTGAATCACCGGGACGTCGTTGCCGTCCCGAAGGTCGTCGAGGTTCAACGACCAAGCTGCGTCGGCGAACCCATCGTAGGGTCGCTCGTCCTCGCTGCCGTAGTAGGTCGAGCCGGTCTTGATCAGCACGCCCAGTGTGAACCCCTCAAGCTCGCGCATCTTCGCTTTGAACTGCTCGCCCATCTCGTTGTTGCGAGGATACTCACCGTCGCTGATGAAGACGACGTCGCTCTTCTCCATCCCCGGATTCTCGAACGCCTTCAGGCAGGCACCCAGTGCGAGTTCGTAGTCCGTTCCGCCCCGTTGGAAGATGGTGCTGAACTTCATAAACTCAAGCTCCTCGCCCGGGCGACCGTCGAACTGCCTCACGTCCAGACCGTCGTTCTCTCCCCAACCGCTGCTGAAGTGGATGTAGATGAACGGCTGATTCCGGGCTGCTGCTTCACGGTAGAGCGCGAGGGCAACAGCCTTCGCCCAGATGATTGCCTTGTGCTTCGTGTTCGCGTTCTTCCGGTAGTAGCTGCCCTGCGTGTAGGAGTGAACGAGCGAGTATGAACCGGAGTCCATCGACCCGGAGGAGTCGACGCAGCAGATCACCGGACCACGTCCGCAGTCGTCCTTCAGTTCCTTCTTGTAGCTGAGTGCCTTGTGATCGGCGACGTCCATCAGCAATTGCTTCTTCGCGATGGGATGCGCGAACTTCGCAAGCTCACCGGGAAGGAGACGGTGCAGGTCGCCAGAGGGTTCCACGTCGACGATCTGTCCGACTGGGGCCGTCGTATCGTCCTGCTTCGCCTTGCGCGAGATCCGCTCAATGCGACCGGCGAGTTCAGCGATCCACTTCAGTTCCTGATTCTGCTCCAGAAGCTGCGCTGCCTCGACCTGCTCCTCATACGAGAGGTGCGTGTGCTCGCCTGCACCCTGACCGCACGAGAATGCATCCATCGCGTCTTCGAGTTCTTCGGCTTCGTTCGCGCCCTGACGCATCGCTTCGCGCACATCGGATTCGATGTCTTCACGATTCTGATCGAACGCAGCGTTCATTTTCTGCGTGGCCTCTTCCATCGCCTGCTCTAGATCAGCGACCTCGCTTGCGACTTCCTGACCGCGCTGCTCCACATCCGATTTGCTCGTGCCGTTCCCAGACTGTCCTGCGCTTCCCTGTGAACCCTCGCTGCCGTCGCCGACGTCTGATGCATCGCCGTCATCGTCTCCGTTCTCTCCTTCGGGTCCAGACTGCGATAACTCAGACGAACCATCCGAATCGCCCTCTCCTGATTCAGGCTCGCTGCCTGCATCGCCGCTCTGTGATCCCTCACCGTTCTCGCCCTCGCCATCTTCACCGTCATCAGTCGTGTCATCGTCGTTCTCCTTTTCCTGATCGTCGAGATCCTGCCAGAGCTTGCGCAGGGATTCGAGTTCGTCCTGCTTCTTGTCGAGTTCGTCGCCGATCTCGTTCTGGTCGCGAATCGCGTCGAGCATCTCTTCGGGCAACTGCTCGACGACGTCGTTCAGCTTGCACACACCCATCAGGGAGTTGACTCGGTTCCGAATCGTGAAGCCGCGCAGCCGGTTGAACTCCTCGGTGCCCTTCGCCGTTTCGATCACTCGCTTGTGCCAGAGCGCACGCTGATCGATCTCGTCGTCATCCTTCACGATGGGGTTGCCCTGAAACAGGTAGTTGTATCCGTCGACCTGCAGATCCTGAAAACCGGGAACGAACTCCTCGCCGAAGCGTGCTGCCTTCTTCACGTCGGAGGAGGCGTCGCGGTCCTTCAGGAACTCGCGACGGTTCCACTCGCTCGACTCCACTGAGTAGTTCCCGTCCGTCGCGATGTGCCGCATCCGCTTGAGGTCGTCTCTGGTGTTCATCGTGCTCTCCTGTGAACCGGTTAACTGCGTCACTGCCTACGTGTATAGTATACTGGTATACGAAGGATCCGCAAGCGTTTTTTTGGGGGCCGGTTTCGCTCTCCCCCAGAGCTACTCCCGGCCCCCTTGCCCCCTCTGCTCCCCTTATCAGAGGGGGCACTGATCCCCCCGGATCAGCTAGAGAGTGAGTCCGTGTCGATGTTCATAATCTCGGACAGGATCTTCCGCTTGTATCCCATCACCTGACCGTAGGCTCGCTTGATGCGCTTGCCCGTCTTCGACTGGTCGGAGGTCTTGTCGAGCTTCTCCTTCAGCGACTCAAGGATGTTTTCGATCTCTGCGCGGGGATCAGAAGTTGCCTGAATCCGTGCGTCGCTCGCCTTGACTCCCTGATCGACGAGGTTCTTATACTGCTCTCGTGCGACGCGCAACTGCTGCTTCGCGGAGTCGACCATCGACGCGACCTCTTCGAGCATCGGGTTGGCGACGCGCAGGATCATCTTGCGAACCGGAGCGATCTCGGCAGGGTCGTTCCAGAGGACGTGCTGCAGGATCTGAAGGTCTTCGGCCTCGACCGTCATCCGACCGGCGAGCAGTGCCTCTGCCTTCACGATGTCGATGCAGAAGTTCGCTTTGCGGTTCGTGAACTGGATCGACTGCGAGTCGAACTCTTTGCGGAGTGCCCAGAGCACTTCGAGGATGGAGTCGGGAACCTCGACCTCGTCGCAGGCTGCGTGAGCGGCGTCGATCTCTTCGTCCGTGATCAACTCGAAACCTTCGGGAAGCTCGAAGCGATTCCCCTCGGAACGGTTGCGGAGCATATCGAGGAAGTTGTCCTTCTCCTGCATCTGGTCGACCCAGAACTTGAGAGCGAGACGGTCGGCGTGAGCTTCGGCACCGTCCTCGTGCATCTCGTTCGAGGAGCCGACGAGCATCGCGAGCGGGACGTTGATGTCGTCCGGGCCGTTTCGGAACGAACGCTGCTCGTCCGTGATGTCGAGGATCGCGTTCTGGTTCATCGGACCCATCTTGTTGATCTCGTCGAGGTGAGCCATCCGTGCGGTCGGCAGGAACCCGTCGACGTTGCGACGGTAGACACCGGACTCGAACGCCTTCATATCGAACCCGCCCAGAATCTCGTCGGACGGCAGCGTCTTCGACATCAGCTTGCGGAAGTAGGACCGGGGGTCGTCCGTGAAGAACTTGAAGAAGCGGACGAACGTGTTCGCTGCGAGCGACTTCGCGGTGCCCGGAGGTCCGACCTGCAGGACGTGCTGACGTGCGGTGAACCCGACTGCCAGACCGTGGATCCGGTCTTCGCTCTCGCGGACGAAGCCACGGATGGCGGACTCAGCCTGCGTGATCTTCGCGATGAAGCTCGCTACGAGGTCGACGTTGTTCTTTGTCTTGGTCATCTGAATCTCTCCTGTGAACCGGGGGGTTGATGTAGGATGTGCTGCTCGTCACCACATCCTGCGTAGACAATATATAGGTAGACGGTATGTGTGTCAAATCTTTTTTGGGATGCGGGAGCGGGGGTCTGACTGCCCGTCTTCCGGGTCTTACTGCCCCTGCTTCCCGAAGGGTCACCGGAGTCCCGGCTCCCGCACCCGCATCTTCTCGACGCTGCGCAGGATTAGAAAGGTGCGTTCAGCGTCTTCTTCTTCGGCTCGGCCTTCGCCGTCTTCTTCACTGCAGCCTGCTTCGCTTCCTGCAGCTTCGCCTCGACCGACTTCTTCTCGTCGCGTGCTCGCTTCGCTTCGGCCTTCTCCGCCTCACGCTTCTCGGCACGCTCGACCGCACGCTGCTTCTTGTTCTCTGCTGCCTGCTCCTTGCGCTGCTCGACGACCTTCTTCACCGGCGTGTAGTTCTTGTTCGAGCCGGTCAGGATGTTGTTCAGCCGCTTCTCGACTTTCGAGATCCCCTCGTGAATGTCCTCTGCCTTGAAGTTCAGGAGATCCTCATACACCTTCGCCTTGTCGCGCAGGTCGGCGAATCGCTTCAGTCGAGTGTCGAGCTTGAACTGCTTGATCTCGCCGCCCTCGGCACGAGCCTCGTCGAGCAGCGTGTCGATCTCGCGGTTGATCTTGTGGAACTCGACGAGCAGGTCGTCCTCGACGAAACCGGCTGCGTTGTTCCGCCACGTCGTCGTGTCGAAGACCGGCATCGCGTAGACACTCGACCCGCACTTCTCGAACACGGTCTGCAGAGCTTCGAGTTCATCCTGATGCGTGACCGGGACGAATGTCAGGCCACCACCCTGCTTCCGGGCGACGACGCTCTGGTAGCGATTCAACTCGTATCCCAGATACGCCTGCAGCACCTCTCGCTTGACGTGCTTCACGTAGTCGCTCATCCACGTCGTGAGCTTCATCTTCAGTCGGCTGTCGTCGCCCTCGACCGTGACCTCGCCGCTCTCTTTGTTGAAGACCGTCCACGCTGTCGCGGAGTATCCCAGAGCCTTCTCGTCGACGATCTCGGATTCGATGGTCACCTGATGTCGGATGACACTGGGACCGCTCGCGCTCTTCACCTTGCGAACGAACGTCCGGTAGTCGGAGATGCGGAAGGCGTTCACTGCGTGATGGTATGCCTTCGACGGTGTCGGCTGCGGAATGAAGTCGGCGTTCAGGATGCCGGTGTCGGCGACGTGCTGCTTCAGGTCGGCGTAGGTCACTGCCTCGTCGCTGATCTCGCTCCATACGAGGAACCCGATCTTCGGGATGTTGTCAGCTTCGGTCGGGTTCAGGATGCCGGTCAGTTGCGTTGTCATTGTCTCGTCCTCTGGTTTGCCGTATCTTCGGTTTGATGTTCGAGCTTCGCTCGGACTCTCCTGTGTTCCACCCGCCCCGGCGGCTCGTCACCGCCGGGGCATCTTTTTTGTTAGCTCTCGTCGTCGCCGTAATCCCACAGGCACTTCGAGCAGGTGACTTCGGCGTCGTCGGCGAGAGGCGTGACCGGCGAGTGTCCGGGTCGGTTCACGATGCCTGCACCGCAGAAGCACATATACTCTACCCGACCGTCTTCCTCCACCTTCGTGATGTTATGAATCTTCGCGCCCCGTCCGACCTTGCCAACCATATGCGTGATCTTGAGTTCCATCGTCGTCTCCTGTGTTTGGGTTACCGTTTATGACCTTCGCGTGGATGTTGTCGTGGAGTCTTGTCAACTCTCCTCTGTAAGTGCTTCAATGGCTTCCTTCTTTGTCGCAAACGTGCTCCAATACTCACCGTCAACGTGCAGATGCCATCCGCCCGACTGCATACCCTCTGAGTGACGGTCAACTCGTTCAATCTTGACCCGTCCGTCTCTGCTCTCATACAGTCCTGAATCAATCCGCTTCATCGTACGATCCTCTCGTGGTTTGTCTGCCCCGACGTCACATCCTTCGTATACAATATATATGTATAAGTAGGGCAACGCAACAAAAAAAGACCGCGCAGAGGTAAATTTCTGCACGGTCCAAAAGCCAGTCTGGGTGCGGGTTTTAGGGAGTTTCGAGGAACCTGTAGGGAATGAAGATCGCAGGTCGACCCCGGTTGCCCGGATCTCTGGTGAACTTGTCCGCCATCGACTGCGCCCTGTCGATCCGAATCCATCCGTGGATCTTGAACTGCCGCATCATCCCGACCTCGTGTTCGCCGCCGCTCACCGCGATCACTTTCCATCGCGGGTCATCAGTCAGCTTGACCTTCGCTGTCGGGTAGCTCGACCACCGGACCTGCCAGTCAGGTTCGATGTCGGCGACGTTGAACGTGTCGACCGTCTCGTCCCATCGGACGTTCAGGTATTTGCTCGCTGCCAACTCTGCCGCTGCCCCCATCTCGTGGCTTCGTCGGCTGTTGTCGTTTAGGTAGTCTTGCCTTCCCCGGCTGACGGCAGACTGAAGCCGACGTCGCCCAACCTCGAAGGCTCGGTTCGTCTCTGTTCGATTGAGCCAGACAGGAACGGGTTCAGGCGTGACCGGTCCTCGTCGAAGGTGTTTGTATTCCTTGCCTGCATATCCTCTCGGCATCTTTCTACCTCTGCGCGGATCTCAATTTGTGTGTATCGCTCTGGAGTCTCCAGAACCTTCAGCAGGTAGAGCGGCGTGTGCGCTCTTTCCAGATACTCGACTGCGACCTCGGCGACGTGCGCCCACTCGTGATGGTCGAGCACTCGCCAGAATCGCTTCACGAAGTTTCGGTTCGGCGCGAAGCCCCAACCCTTCGCCTCCTCCCAGAGAGACATCAGGTCGAGGAGCTTCGCGCCGACGTAGGGATCGTCAGGCTCCCAGTGATCAGGCACCCTTCACCCTCTTCGACGCCTCTGCCATCTTGCGTCGCGTCTTCAGGAGAGTCCTCGCGTTCGTCGTGTCGACTCGCCCCCGAATCAGTTCGGCTCGCTCCTTGCGCAGCCTCTTCAGGTAGTCCCGCTGAGAGCGAGTCAGCGAGTCCGGGCTGACGCCCATCGGGTTACTCGGTGACCGCTTCAGCAGTTCGTCGATCATCGTCTTCAGGTCGCGGATGTCGTCGTCGATGGTGCTCACGAAACCTCCACGAGGAACTTGTCATCGTCTCTCACGATGTCGCAGCCGGGAGGGATCTCTCCGGTCCTCTTGACCATGTCGAGGATCATCCTCTTGTCAGGCGACCTCTTCATCTCTGTCCGTATCAGGATCGTGCCCCCGACCCTGTCCTCGTTCGCGAGCAGGAAGGCGTCGACGTCTTCGATGACGACCTTCTCTGGCATCTTCCTGAACCTGATCGTGCCGTTGATCAGGCGCAGCGACTTCCGGTCGAGCCGGTTCAGGAACGCTTCGAGTCCGTTCGCGTGGAACCTCTCCCGGTCGTTCACATACTTCAACTGGTGACGTTCCCACTCGTCCGCCTTGTTGCGCATCGTCTGCGCGTGGGACCGGATCCTGTCTTCCTCCGACCTCCAGTGGGCGATAGCACGTAGCGAACGCTCGGCCAGTTCCTGATCCTCGACGTCGAGTTCGCGACCTTCGGCAATCGCCGTCTCGAACTCAATGTCGTTCGCTGTGTCCTGTATCTCTTCATCTCGACGGGTCATACAACAATCCTTTCTCCTGCGCGACCCACAGAGCCATCTGTCGATGCACAGGCGATCTGGTTAGACCGACGAACCACCTGTTCGTCGGCTCCCACCACCACGAGTCAGCCGTCTGGCTTCCATACCGAAGCGTGACGGTTCTGTTATGGTGAAAGTGGTCGATCAGTCTTTCACCGTTGCGGTCAATGCTTGAATTCAACTGAGTAGTCCGATTCGATGTTCTGCCGTGGCAGTCGCTTCGCGATGGCCTTGCGGTATGGCAGAGGTCTACCGTCGACGATGTAGCCCAGTCCGTGTGATTCGATCAGCTTCACGAGAAGGTAGTCATATAGGTCCGGGTGAATCAAGACCTCCGTGATTTTCCCGTTCTGCTTCTCCTCCTCCTCGAACGCGACTCGAAGAGCGTGGAACATTCGCTGCATTCGTTCTTCCGAATTCTCCTTGAGACTTGCCATCAGAACCTCACTGAGAGGAGAGCAATCCAGATCAACAGGAGTGCCCAGTGCAGAAGTTTTTTTCCGCAGGATCTTGGCTGCGTATACGGACACTGCCCCACATCTTGTGTCATGTTTTTGATCCTGCGCAGAAGTAGAAAAGAAATGTTGACCGACTCCCCCTGATGGAGCTATCGTCATCATCCCCGGCGACGAACCGGGAAGCATCCATCAGGCGGGACGTCGGCAACCGCATTGTCAAGCCGACCGGATCGGGCACGAGACGCCGCGCACCGGAGTCGTCCGTGAGTTGCGAGTCGACCTTGAACGTCGAGGATCGCGTGAAGCGTAGACCCTGAGTCGACTCAACAGCACACAAACTTACGAACGAACCGTTGGACCTGTCGAGAGGTCGGAGCAACCTCATCACAATGCTCGGGGATGGGGGAGACTTTAGAACCATCTCACTCTCCGCCCAGAACCTTACCACTGAGCCACGAGAACGACTCGCGCACCGCAGCAGCGGGAGCGTCGTGATACGGAAAATCAGACGTCGCTTGCAACGGGATAGACTTGTCGAGCTTGTGCCAGTGCGTCCGAATCTTCATCCGCATCAGCGTCGCCTGTCCTGCGATCAGAGCGAGCGCATCGATGTTCGCCATCAGCGATTCCCCGATGACGGTGTCGTCTTCCTTCTCGTCCAACATCATCTGCGTCTCCTCAACCTTCTCCTCCGTTGAGACAGTTCGTCCGCCCGGATCGCCTTCGCCATCACCGGCGTCGCCTTCATCAGGCTCCCCTTCGGAATCAGCATCCTCTTCAGTCGAGTCACCCTCCACGACAGGTTCACTCTCAGCAGGCGCAGCTTCTGACGTATCACCCCCGGCGTCTGACGCATCGTCTCCTCCGATCTGAGCCTTCATCTCGTTGAACGTGGCGAGGTAGTCGGACTTCGCGATGTCGCCCTGAATGTAGCTGAGCGTGACCTCACAGAAGTCTGCGTCACCTCCGACCNCTTCCATCAACTGGGCGCAGTTCACATCGTTCCACCGCTTGCGCTTCGCTTCCCACTCCGCGACCTTCTTCTCCAGTNCCGACAGACTGGCAGCATCTTTCCANTCCTGCGCAGCATCGAAAACCTGCGGCTCGATGATCCCGTCTGTCTTCGCCCAGTTCATCAGGTCTTCAAACTCCTGCTGCAGCGCGACAGTCCGGTCGTCACCTTCGGGTGCGACAGGCGCGGTGTCGATCTTCGCATCAGCGAAGACAGCCTTCGAGACGTCGAGGTCTCCCTCGTCATTCGTCGGCGCACCGACTTCGTCTGGCGTGTAGATCCGAAGACCTCCGATGGCATCCGGGCAATACCACTTGAACCCGTTCGACATCGCACGAGCGAACAGCATGTTCCGGGGGAACTTCCTCCAGTTCGAGCCGTCCTTCATCGACACGTTCGCAGCCTTCGCGTCGTCCATGTCGAAGTCGCTGATGCCGATGCTCACGAACTCCGAATCCCCGTCAGCGATGCGACCGAAGAATTCGATCTCGCACCTCTGCTTCGTGAACTCGTTGATCTTGTAGTCGTAGTCCGGGTGCTCCTTCACACACTGGGCCATCAGGTTCGCACCGGCAGTCACCGACACGCGACCTCCTGTTTCGATGACGTGGATCCCGGTCATCGCTGCCATCGGCGCGATGCCCATCTCCATCCCGGCCATCACCTTCACGCACGCACGCTCGGCTGTCTTCGCATCAGGGAACATCCCCGACGCTGCCAGTGTGTGTGCGAGCTTGTATGCTCCCTCGAACCTCTCCATCGATACGTTGAAGAGTTCGCCTCCCTGATGCTTCACTACTGCTGTTGACATTGATCCGGTTCTCCTGAAGTAAAGGGGGTGCGACGCCTGCCATAAGAACCCGCAGGTCCGGTCCCGGTCGGGACGACGCCGCACCCCATTGAACT
>JGI25133J35611_10001776_pt1 | contig 11369 bp, 8 predicted proteins | sample ETNvirenome_6_85_FD_35611 | JGI IMG/M metagenome (IMG submission 35611) | reverse complement strand
AACAGTCTTGCAAAAACACCAAAATCAACAATTTGTTTTCTGTGCTTAGTGGTTAAGTATGTATTAATAAAAACACCAGAAATAAAATCAATGTAATCATCATATTCTTTTTCCAGATCAGAAAAACCACTCTTTGCCTCTAATTTTCTTATTTCTTCTTTTCCAGTCTTTTTCAACCTTCGAAGCGAGTTGGCTCTCTGGACATGTCTTCTTAAGTCCTCGAAAGCATCGGCAACAAAATTCAAAGCAAAAACCGGATCTTCTGATTCAACTTGCTTTATTGTTAAAACCTTGGGTAGCTGTAATTCATCCAATGAACGCTCTTTTAAAAGTACGGCATCTTGCTTTTGATCAACCAGTCCGTAGAAAAGCTTATCATAATGACGATCTAAAGGAGTTGCGCCGGTACGGGGGAAACCACCATTTTTGATTGCATCATTTATGCGAAAATTTTCTTTGGAATCAAATGTCATTTATAGTTTTTCCTTGTTATGAATAATAATACGTCTCAAGCTGCTTGTCTTTTCCAAAAGAGTTCCAGAAACAAGTTGCAGAGGTTTTCCAAGTGAACTTGTTGCCCTGGAGACTGATAGAATTATAAGTTTTCGTAACCATAAAGTACCCGCCTAGGCCTAGGACGCGTGAATGAGCCCCTAATTGTGCAGGCGAACCGAAATGAGGTAAGCGAATATAAGCAAACATTCCAGGTTTTATAAAGTTATTACCAAAAATTGAAAAATCACAATTATATGGTTCACTCAAATATAAGGGTTCGCCCTTGATTCCTGATTGTTCACCTTTGGCTTCTATGTAACCAGGTTGATTCGTTTTTGTGAAGGAGATATTCTCGACGGGAGTACCATCTGTTCCCACCTCAAGATAAATTATACCATTTTTTAAATCCGCTTGCTTAGCTTTCTGGCCAAGATCAGGGTCGCCGGCATTAAAAATAGAATTTGGTCTGTCTGTTGTTGCACACAAGAAAATTATTTGTTGATCTTTGGTGGGGTCCATTGCATCAGGATCAATATTCTGGATGGCACGATTGAGATCATTAGCTTCCTCTTCTGAGGTATCTCCAATTTTAGCCCTGTAAATTCTGTCTTTGCTCAGGTTTGTAGAGCCCTGCTGATGCCCTTTCGGAGGAACTGCCACTACTTTATTTTTTGAAGTTCCCCTTATTGTCTGTTGAAAGATATGTGGCCTAATTCCAACAATAGGTTCACCTCTCTCTGCACATTTATTTGTCAAAGCTGCTTGAACAAGATCGGTCATTGCGTCTCTGATGAATGCTAGAAAAGAATANCTAGGGCGCATTGGCTTTATCACTTTGTTCGCCCAAAAATCCCTTAACAGATCATAGGACACTGGTAAATCCATTAAATTGATAGTTTTCTTTTTTCCTGAAATTTGATCATAATAAGTAACATCCCCTAAGATAATCCTGGTGGTTCCGGATGGGGGATCACCTTCGACATGTGTCTTACCGGCTCTCTGTGTCAGTCTAGGAGATCGCCAAATGTCTAATCTAAGATTTTTGTTCTCCACTCCAGGATTTAGACGAGGGTACTCTTCACTCCGTTTCAGTATTCGCAGAGCAGCATCTAAAATATCACCAAAATATAAAAACGTGATGCTGTGATTTCCAGAGTCCGTGCCAAAGGGTGCTTTGTTTTTCATTGTTAAGAAATCCTCTTCGAAGGCTTCCGAAAAACCTTGCTCCTTGGTAACTTTGCCTTGAATAACATCCAAATAATTCACTGAGGGGTTCTCTAGTGTACCGTCAATGTTCGGAACTACTCCAGGAAGATAGGGTCTGATCACAGCCTGTGTCTCTAAGTCTTTTCTTATTTCTTGTCTTAGTGTAAGTAAGCTGCCTTCTCCGGATTGGACGCGATCTCGTCTGGCCTTTCTAATCTTACGTATTGCGGCACGATTATTTGCCCTTTTGAGTCTGTCAATTTCTTCTGACTCGGCCTCCGTTAGTTTTCTCGCTGGTGACTTTCGTACCCACTTTTTCATTTTTTCGTTTCTTACTGTTATTCTATAATATTTGCTTCCGATTTCTTCAGTTTTGCCATCAATACAAGCTTTTCTACCAGCTAGTTCTTCAAAAAGGCGACTATAGGCCGCGGCTTGAAGCTGGTCGGCGCGAACGCCGGCGTGAGCTTGTTCGATTTGCCACATCTCTCTCAGTCTAAAAAAAGCTATTAGCTTATTAAAAAACGTTTGTTGGCGGATGCTGCCTTCTTTCGCGGCGACGCGGCCTTCGCTCACCACATAGTTGGGTGTCCCTCCTTCTTTTAAATCCGGGTCTATGGAGAGTTCGCGCTGGAATTCGGGGTTCGTTCCTCCGGAGGTTCTTAAGCGGTCCTGTGGAAGGAGATTAATATCTGTTAAATCACGGAATCCGGGATGAGTTTGAAGTTCTTGTCGACTGCGAGTTGCTTGGCCGGTGGCGCCGAAATTAAAATTATCAGAAAGAGGATTCCATGAACCCCCTATGGGGGCAAGGACGTCTGAAAACCTTAGAAGTCCTGCATCAACACCATACGTAAATAAAATGGAATCGGAAAACTGTTTCATGGCTTGATATGCTTGACTATTCTTTTTTAAAGTCTCTATAGTTTCACCATTTACTGATCGTGGCTTAAGTATATCTGCGTCGGGTGAATAGAGTGCTGTCTCAACGGCGCCGTTATACGTTATATCAAGCTCGAAGGGGCCAGAGGGAATATCAGATCGAAAGCCAAAGCTGTGTCTTAGCAAATTTAAGAAAAAAGAAATCTTTACATTTCTTAATGCGGTCAAAAGCTCTTCTCTTTTCTTTTCTGAATCTATTCCGTAAAGCTCTCGGGCGGCATCTGTTAACCAACCATCTTCAATTTCACCATATGAGATGTCAAGCCTTATCCTAAAGTAATGGGGATCCCAAAGAAGGTGATCTGCTTCGTTGTATCTTAAATTTTGAGCTTCTGAGTTGTTAGTTGCCGGATTGGCATTTCGGGAGAGGAGATCTGGTCGAACAATCAAATCTGAAAAGGAAACGTTGTCTATTGGAAGATTTCCGCCTACACTATCTTGATATTTTTTTGGTATAAGATGTTTGTGAAAAAGAGCATCCACTGTCGAAAAATACATTTTTAAATTTACGTCAATATAATAATCGACCTCTGCAGGGTTTGTCCCAAGATAATTAAAAGTTAGATTTTGAATACTTGCTGCATAGTGACCCGGGTTTTTCGAGACAGAAAGGTCCGCTGTAGCGGGGGAGGATGATGGTGGCCGGGATGAAAAATTGTTCAAAGGCAACGGAACCGCAACCCCTTCTCTATCATCCTCACTTGTATATATGACTTTATAAAGTTCTACTTTTGGTTGAAGAGTTGCTAGGAGTTCTTTCGGCACGTTTTCTATAAGTCTTTGTGCAGACGTAGAATTTAATTTAGACATAAAAGAAACTGAACCTTCAGAACCCTTGATATCTAGTTTTTCTCTATCAAGTTTCAAAAGACTGGTTGAACTGCTGGTTATTTTTGCTTTTTTACCTGTGTTACTAGGGGCCTTTAAGTCCACAAAGTAATCCATAAAGTCTTTTATGAAACATTGATCTGTATATACTTTTTTTTCTTCATCTGACAGTTTTAAACTCATAAGTCTACCTACCGATTATTTTTTTGATAAAATATTTCCATGACATCAGATAATGGGAAGGGGATGTAAAGTGTTTCACCAGGCTCGTAATCAGACTCTAGAGGTTTTTGATTAAACCAAGGAATGATCCACCAAAGTTTTGGACTACCATAAGCTTTGGCTGCCAATTTATAAAACTTGTCACCTAACTTCCAAATATGTGATCTGGTTGTTAATTCCATTATATCATTTTGACTCAGTTCTTTAAAATCAGCCGTATTATATTGTTCTATGTGCTTGATATTTCTATTGGTAAGCTGTTCTTTATAAACTCTGGAGCGATTTTTGAACAAAAACCGATTATCGTATCTCTTGCTTGACATAATTAATTCCCCCCTAGGCTCCTGTCTATTTGTTTTCTATTTACCCTACTCATATCATCAGGGGGCTTGGGGCTGAAAGTTGTTGGTTTCATTTCTGCCTCGCCCGCATTAGCATATGGGAAATTATCCCTCTTAAATTCATACTTGACATTCGCGCCGTCTTTGGTTTGGCGCCAACCAAGAGCCTGTTCATTGAACGGGAAAAAAGAGAACGCCAGTTGGATTAGTTGAGGATATAGATGTTGTGTGTCTCCTGGATCGTTATGAAAGCCGGATGTAAGATCAAAACTATAATTTATATTCCCAATGAAGCCCTTTAAACCATTAAGTTTCGCGGCTCCGGCTGCAGACTCTCCGCCTGGGCCAACAATTAAGTTTTTGAATTTGATTTTAAAAATTGGATCACCACCGGTTTTGACATAACTTCTTTCAGCAGAGCTTGAGGATCCCTCTTTTGGATCTTCCATTATTGGATGAATAAGTTTAACCAAAGTTGATAAATCCAATAAATTTTGTTTTGCTTGGGCGGCGTTACTTGCAATTAAATCCATGCCAACTTGTATTTGTCGGTCGATTGTCCTCATTTTTCTTAAAGGCTCTGGGTGGCCAACAAAGAAAGTCGTGTCCAGTCCCGTATCAAAACTATCGGATAATTGTGTTAAGAAAGCCTTAAAAGCTACTCTTTGTTGTGCGTGGATTGCATAAATATCAACATACAACCCCAGATCATTTGCTAATTTGTCTGAGTAGTCGACATATCCATGTCTCTTTCCAGCCCTGGGAGTTGATTTAAAATTTGGTTTTTGTTCGTTTGTTATATCAGAAGCCATTGTCTTTGTCTCTATTAAATAAATAGATGTAATTAAATTTTATTACATTGGGGTTGCTGATATCTTTCCGGCACTTTCTACGATTCTTATAACTTGGCGTGCAACAGTTTCTCCAGCAAGATTAAAGTTGATTGGCTGGTTTATAACTTTTTGCGCGGATTGGGCTCCGCCGCCTCCTCCGCCTCCGCCTTGTGATGCAGCGACCATATTGACCATTTGTCTTGCTCCAGCCATATGAACATTCACGGAGGCTGCTGCATATTGTTTGGCAGCGTCTGCAACTTTAGTGATGTTTGCTGCTTCGCTAGCGGAAACGTCATCTGCAGTTGCCATTAAGCCTGACAAAGATCGTGTTCCCATCGCACCTTTGCCTGATCCAAGTTTGCCCATGGAATCCGCAAATCTTTCTACATTACCTGTGACGCCTGCTGTGAACACGCCTCTAATCGCTCCACCCAAACTTTGAATTGGTCTTGCAGCTTTGTCTGCGGCGTTGGCCATTGCGCCAAACCCTTGCGCCATGAGGTTGGGTAATGAAAATACAGGTGGAGAATTTTCTTTTGAAGCTTGGGAGCCAAAATATGCGACTCCTGCTGCAACCAAACCAAGAGGCCCTATGACTGCTAAGCTACTCAGAGAAAGGGCCTTAAAACCCCCAACGAGAGCGTTGACGCCCCCTAGGACTTTTGAGAGTACCCCTGCAAAGGCAAGAAGTTTCACCGTGTTTTGTCCGCTGGCTGTTCTTATAAATGAAGACAGGCCCTCTATGGCGCTCCTCAACGTATTAATCAGCGGAGCGGCATCGACGGCCAACTGCATCATTGCTAGTCTTAGATTTTCTAAAGCTGGCTTAGCATCCCTAGCTAGTTTTGCGAAGTTTGCTTGTCTAGCTGAGGCTTGGCGGGCCTTGTCTTGGAAAGAGGATAAGGAATTGTTGTAGAATCTCTGTGCTTCTGCGACATCTCTAAAGCCTGCAGCGTTTGATAGGGCCATCCTTTCAAGCCTAGTCATTGAATCAAACGTTTTACCTGAAAGTTGAAGCGCTTGGTGCATTGCTTCCATTCTTTGAGATTCTGTCATATAAACCATTCTCACGCTGTTCAAATAAGAGCCTCCAAGAAGGCCATTTAATCTTCCGACTGCTGTAGCTGCGCCTTGGAACGTGTCAAATTGCGCAGCAACTCTGGTCAGGTCGGTCATTGCAAGACCGGTGGCTGCAGATTGCGCAGCTAGTTGTCTAAATACGGTGGTTGCATTGTTGCCATGAGCAGCCATTTGCGGAGCCAGTGCGTTAAATTGGCTTAAAGCCTGGTTGGCGTTCATGCCAATGCCGCGGGCCATACTCACAATACTAGCTGTTGCCCTTTGTGCTGCATTATCTGACATTCCAAGATTGTTAGTGAAGAATTCTAATGCAGAAGTCGTCGAGCGCATGTCCATGCCCATCTCGCCTAATGTCGATACAAAAACGTTCATCGATTGTTGTGCAGCGGTGGTCATCGTTCTGAATCTGGTTAAGCCGTCATAGAGAGCTACTTGTGCTTGGCCGGCAGCCCTAAAGTCCAAAGCCATACTCTTAAGCTGGCCAGAGGCACCCAAAACAGACTGCGTAAACCGGTCGTTTGCACCGGTGGATTGTATAAGTGCCGAAGTCAGGCCATCTTGAGCGTGTAATAATGTTTCTGTTGCTGATAATATTGGACCTGTGATGACCGTAGCTGCACGACCAAAGTCGCGGTAACTAAATCCGCCTGCCTTTGCCTTCTGTACAATGCCCTCAAGCTGCATTGCAACGCCACCAAGGGCATTTGCCATGCCCCCTAATACAGTGTTGTTGAATGAAGTTGTGACGCCCATGGCGCCCTTGATTCTTGTGGCAAGGCCGGAGAAAGCAGCTGACTGGTTTTCAAGCTCTATCGTATTTTGTCGTGCGGCTTGAAGTTCTCTAACCCTAGCTTGTCGTACTTCCTCTGAGGCACTTCTTATGTTCTGTAGGGTTTGAAGTTGCTGTTGAAGAAGTTGAGCGGTTTTTGAAAGGGCTCCGTGCGCGGTTACCGCTTCGGCATGGGCTTTCCTGGCGGTTTCAATTTGCTGATCAAGTGAGTTATTTGTTTGTGCTAGTAGGTTTAACTGATTGTTAATTTCGCTGGCAATTTTCTTGTTGGTATCTAAAGAAAATTGAAGCGCTGGTTGGTTGGCTGTAAGCGCCTGAGAGAGCTTCTTTTCTTTCTTAATCTGTTCTTCGATTAATTTATTTTGCTGCTCTCTAAGCGCGTTTAATTGTGCTTGCTCTGCTGGTGTTAAAGCCATTGGTTATGCCCTCACCCTATTGGCCAGCGTAGACCAGTTTGATTTTGAAACGCCATTATGGCGCGGTTTAGCCTAGCGGCATCATTCCATGTGCTTGGATTGTTCAAGCCAAGAGATGATGCGGTTTTTAAATATCTGGCTTCTTGGGCGATTGTGCCGGCAAAAGCGCCAATTTCATTGGGGGTGCCTTTAATTTGCAAAGTACCTGCTGCACCGGAAAGTATTTTCTCAAGAGCTAAGGCTACTTGACCACCAAAGGACTCATAATAGACTTCATTAAGCATATTCTCTTTAGCAGAGGTCAGATCTATTACAATTACATCGGAGAGTTTTTCTTCATTTAAGTTCTTCATGATTTGTCCCAAAGTATTTCAATATAAATAGTCATTTATATTAGTTTTATAACTTTTTGGTATCGCGAGTAACTTTTTCCATTTCTTCTTGCTCCATCTTCATTTGTTCTGTTAATTTATTAACAAACCATTCGCGAATTTTGACGGGCAAATTGTATGCCTCTAGGAAACTCCAGCCACCATGATATTTTAAATAAAAGAACTGTTCATAAACATTCTCTATATAATCATCGCTTAGGCCAAAAAAAGTCTGCCGTAAACGGCAGCTCAACCTCCTGTTTGTGGCCACAACTAGTGCAAGAGAAATCTTGATTTAAATCCAAGTTAGGCATTATACACACATAACAATATCTGGCGTGTTGGGCATCCATTGCGGGCATAACATCAATAAAAGAATTTATTGTGCTCGGTTGGTTGTCTCCATTAACTGAAACAATCATAAGACCGAATTGATCGGTTAGTGTACCTTCCGGAAGGTTGTTTCTTCTTCTATTTTCGGCTAGGTCAAGAAGTCTTTTTTCATCTCGGCCAGTCAACAATCTCAACTCAAGCTTAACCTTGGAGACTGGAAGATCAACTATAAATGTTCCATGCTCTGTTTCTTTGGCTTCGGCTTTTTCAAGATCAAAACCATAGTTCATCTTTTTTTCGCTTAAATCAAAAGATTGTTTTACAGTAGCGAAACAAGACGGGCAGTTAATCGTTGTGTTATATTGTGGACCATAACCCGTTACCCTAGAGGCCACGATTAATGCGTTTTTGTCGCCAACCAACAAATCGTCAACGCTGATGTTTTTATCAACAATAACATTTTGTAACATTCTTTCAATTGCGACCCCTTGTTTTAAAAGGGAGGCAGAAGTTAAGATGTCTTCATCTTTGGCTGTCATATATCTAATTTCAATAGTGTCAACTCCGCATAGTGGATGGCCATCTGGATAAGTTCTACCTCTTGATGGAAGCTCCACTATTTCCGTTGGAGATGCAAAAGAAAAAGAAGTGGTGTTGTCGTTTGTTACAGGTGGCGTGGTTGGAGCTTTCTTTCTCGCTCCGACGCGTTCCTGATTATTTCTAGCTGCCATTTTTCACCTCGTATTATAACACTAAGTATATAATACAATATTTTTATTGTTTTGTTAAATTTAATTTATGCCTTTGTAAAGTCGGCAAAATCATATCTAATATCTAAGCTGATGTCTAACATAGCATCGGAGTCGTAGGCAAGGTTTCCAAATTTGGCCCCCTTGATCCAAGGATTATAGAATCTCCATGTCTCTAAAAGCTGATCATTTGCACCTCTTTGCTCAATACGAATTTGAGGACCGAGAGCATCTACTGCTTCAGCCTTTGAGATAGAGCGAAGGGCACCTGATTGAAGAGGAGCATCTGGAATTGCATAGCCTGATCTTCTGAGCATTGTCAAAACTCTTTCTGATGTGTCAGGGTCCACAGGGTCGACCAAAGTAACACTCAAAGAGTCCCACTGAAGCTGTCCTGGGTAGTAAAAATAGTGTCCGTAGAAGTTGTGTGAGGTTTCGCCAACCGTAAACCCTGGTTTGTTAACTGACTTAACTACAAAAGTCGGAATTGCGGAATTGCTCGCGAAAAACAAAAAACGATGTTGTCGTTTTGGCTCCAAAGTGCTGTCTGCCCAAAATGCCATTTATTTAGATCTCCTTAGTATAAAATAATTAGTATGCATTAATAAATTCATCTGAATTAATCCGCGAACGAAGCTCCAGAGTCTGTAATTACAAAGTCAAGTGCGATGAATTCAATTGCTTGTGCTGGTTTCAGGAAAATCTTGGCATACAAGATGTTTCTATCAATCAACTCAGGTGTGGTGGTTGTTTCGTCAAGAACAACCTTAAAGTCTGTCAGGCCTTGTCCGCCCTTAATATTACCCAATAAAGTCTCGACCTGGCCCGAGAACTTATTCCAAGTCTCTTGTACGTTTTGCTCAAACAATGTTGTCGCGGCAATTCGTGAAACCTGCTTTTTGATTAGAAGAAGCAAACGACGTACGTTGATTCTATCCAAAGCAGATGGAGTAACTTGGAGAGTCTTTTGTCCGAAGACTACGACTCCTTCAGCAGGGAAAGTTGCGATTGGATTAATGTTCGCGCCGTAAAGGTCATCTCTTTCCTCTGATGTAAGTTGCAGCTTGATTCCTGTTACCGGAAGTCCTGCTGCGCCATTCGAGAGGCCACCGCGAGTGAATCCTGCGGGAGCGAACCAAACTTCGCGAGAAGCTTCGCTCGAACCAAGAGTACCAAGAGCCACAACGGAGGGCGGGACGTAGAGCAATCGGTTTGAATCTGTGTCTCTAATTTGTACGAACGGATAATAGGCCGCTGCGTAACTGGAATTGATCTGTCTAGACTTCAGATTGTTGACCACTGCAATTGGGTCTGGTCTGTTGGTTGCCTCTGTGCTAGTGTTTTCGTGAGGAGGAACATAATCCCCCACAAGGTCAATAATAGCCAGAGCATCTGCTCTGCTTTCACAGGTCTCAATTAAGTGATCTGTGAGAGAAGTGTTTGTAATACCAGGTGCTGTTGCCAAATTAATATCAACAACTTCTGGATCTGCGATAGTGTCAATGGCTCTCTTGACAGAATAGAAAGCGTAATTACCGACTTCTGTTCCGCTGGTCATGAAAGCGTTTCGGAAAGGATCTTTCTCTGTAATATCCAACCCATCAGTACCGCCATGGAAGACGGTTGTGAATTTATTGTAATTAAGTCCGGATCCTGTAAGTAAGGCACTTGAACCACTCATGGATGTGATCGAACCTAAATTTCCGTCTCCATCGGCTGTGTGTGTTACTCTAGAGCCTGAAATGTACTCGACTAAGCCAAGGCCTGTGCTTCTATTTCTCGCTGCGAGATTATCGAGAGAGAAAATAAAGGAAGGTCCAACTGATGTAGAATCGTCATCGTCATCAAGAGTGCCTGGAAGTGGGCGCAAAACGTCCAAAACGTTTGGATCGAATTTTGCGGAACCAGATTTTCCTAAGTCAACACCCCAGAACTGATTACTTTGTTTGTCCATGCGATTCTGTCGTCCATCTCTTTTAAGAGCAAGAACTGGGAAACGGAAAGACGAAGTTGAGTTAAGTGGCCAGAAGGCATAGTTGTCTGTATCTGTGTCTGGGGAAAGAGTTGTTTCTGTATTCCCTTTGATAAAGACAGCGTTTGTTGATCCCAATTCTGAAATAAGAGTAATGTTGTCGACATCCTTAACCTTAGGAGGACCGAAGAAACCAAACGGGAGAAGTTGCGGATCTGTTGCACCTTGCATAACTTCTGTGTTCATTTCCACATACATATATTTAGACATGTTGTCATAATCGCCATAGTGACGATATCGTCTTTCTGTATCATCCCAAATTTGATGTTTATCGCCAACCTTTCTGGCTACATAGTTCTCGGAATTTGGATTCAAGGAACAATTTGTAAACTTCTCGACCAATTGAGGAGCTTTGTCGGAGTCGTCAATTTTTCTGATCGCTACAGTAAATGTACCAAAAGGATTTGATTTATTCGAAGATGGTTTGATATCCATAATAGAAACTTTCAAATTTCTCTGGGTCCACTCTCCGTGCTCTCTTGCAATAAGTCTGAAGAGTTTTTGTTGATCGGCTGGCTTGAAGCTAGCTGCGGCGCCAACGTCCTGTGCGATAAACCACCCGGTTCGAGCTTTTGTCGCTTGGCGTTGGTGATCTGCCCACTCCAGGGCGTTTGCGGCTTGTGAGGCAAGACCTAGGACCATACCATGAGTAACATCATTTAGCGAGTTCAGGCCTGAGCGTTCAAGATGGCTCCCGTCTGTCGATCCTGTGCGTGCGTGGAGTGAGT
>JGI25133J35611_10001765_pt1 | contig 11400 bp, 14 predicted proteins | sample ETNvirenome_6_85_FD_35611 | JGI IMG/M metagenome (IMG submission 35611) | reverse complement strand
AGATGAAGGCTAAAGACTATGAGATTGATAAAATCACAGTTGGTGAACGATTTAGAATCGACATGGGTGACCTTGCTATTCTCAAGGAGAGCATTAAAGAGAAAGGTGTTATACAGCCTATAACCCTTGATGAAGAAGGAAACCTTGTGGCGGGTGGTAGGCGTCTCGAAGCCTGTCGAGAGTTGGGTGAGAAAACAATACCTGCTGTTATCCGCAAGATTCATGGTGAGCTTGATCTCAGGGAAATAGAACTCCTAGAGAATACTGCTCGGAAAGATATGGAATGGGCGGAACAAGCTAAACTGGAGGAGCGGATCTTTGAGCTCAAATCAGAACAAGACCCAAACTGGAGTATCCGAAAACAAAGCAAAGAAACCGAAACCGGCTATGGTGCCGTACAACGAAGACTTGAACTNGCCAAAATTCTTGAGGCGGTCCCCGAACTCGCAAAAGAGGACACAGCCGAAGGGGCGTGGAAAAAGTACAAAAAGTTAGAGGAGTTGGCAGTTGTTGAAATGCTCAAGCAACAGGAAGCAGATAGCGGTACCTATGACGAGTTGCAAACCTACGCAGATGGTGCTTACATCGTCGGGGACGCTATCGTGGGGCTTAGTAAGTTGCCACAAGGCTCGGTTGATTTCGTCGAGGTTGACCCACCTTACGGGGTACGGCTCGATAAAAGGAAATCCCGAAACAAAGACAGTACGAATATCGACAAGTACAATGAAGTGGATGCAGAGGAGTATCCTGACTTCTTGGCTAGCGTTATAAANGACTCCTATCAAGTGATGGCTAATAACTCCTTCATAGTCTTTTGGTTTGGTATGACCTGGATGGAAACAGTCAAAGAGCTCTTACGGAGCGAAGGATTTAGGTGTTCAGATATACCTTGTATTTGGTACAAAGGGGGGCAGGGTCAGACGGCTTCGCCTGATACTATGCTGGGAAGCAGTTATGAGCCATTCTTCATCGCCAGAAAAGGCACGCCAAAGCTTGCTAAGACTGGACGAAGTAATGTGTTCCATTTTGACCCTGTTGCCCCGCAGAATAAGATACACAGCACGGAGAGGCCTATTGAGTTGATGGAAGAGATTCTTGAGGTCTGCTGCTTCCCTGGGACTATGGCTTGTGTTCCGTTCCTCGGTAGTGGTGTTACCCTCCGCGCTCTTTATAATAAGAATATGAAGGGAATGGGATGGGACCTATCCGAGAAGAATAAGATGTTGTTTACTAATAAGCTTATTGCCAGTCAAATAGCTTTGGAGGATGAAGATGAGGAATGATCGGAAACCGACCGGAAGGTTGGAGGGGTATTTCTCCTATGCTCGATGCACCACTTGTGATGGTGGTTGTTACGTAGGAAGCCCCACAGGCCTCCTCCGATGCGCTGACTGCGGTGGAAGGGGAGTTATTATAACAGAACATACTTCCGACGGTACGGAGGCTAAGTGCCAGAAAGTAGAGGCTAGGAGCCAGCAATGAGTATTGTAGAGAATAGCCCCTTCGAGCAAGGGAACATAGACGCTGAGATATGCATCTTGGGTGAAGCCCCAGCTCGGACGGAGATGCGCTACGGGAAACCCCTAATAGGTCCATCGGGGGAACTCCTCGATCACTGCCTCCACGGGGCAGGTATAGTTCGCCGCGAACTATATATCACTAATCTTTTTGAACATGAGGTGACGAAGTCCCGAGATGGTAAGACAATCAAAACTAGAGATGGAGACATACTATGGGTGATGGGCAAGGGATTTACAACTTTGGGGGAGTCTATGACGGAGCGTTGCGTAGAGCGGTTGAACGCTTGCTCAGCGAATGTGATAATCCCGCTAGGCGGTACAGCGTTGGACTTTCTGTACGGCGATCACCGAATAACCAAATGGAGAGGTTCAATCTTAGAGTCGAAAAGGTTAGCGGGGCGGAAGATAATACCAACTATTCATCCAGCCGCAGCATTGAGGGGACAATTCCTCTATCGGTATCTGATCGCAAGTGATTTAAAGAGAGCGAAGGAGGAGAGCAAGATACCTGAGTTAAACCTTCCAGATAGGAAGCTCTGGCTAGATCCATCTTATTCGGAAGTTATTAGCTATCTCACGGACTGCCTATCGTTACCTCGAGTGGCGTTCGATATTGAGATACTAAACCATCAGGTGTCTTGTTTCTCCTTCGCTAAAGATCCACTGGACTGTATGTCTATTCCCCTTGTTGTTGATAACGGGCAGGATAGATGGAGCTTAGAGGAGGAATGTGAGATATGGCTATTAGTAGCACGTAGTATGGGCTCGAAGACTGTAGAAAAGATTGGTCAGAACATCGTATTCGACATCGGTTTTATCTTTCAACAGATGGGTATTTTTACTTCTGGACCTATCTCAGATACGATGATTGCCCACCATATTATCTACCCGGATTTTCCGAAAGGTCTGGATTTTTTATGCAGTATGCTCACTCGGGAACCCTACTACAAAGACGATGGGAAGCTCTGGCAAAAGCCTTGGAACGATCTCGAACTCTTTTGGAGGTACAACGCTCGGGACAGTGCTACAACTTTTGAAGCATGGATACCCCTTGAGGAAGAACTACAGGCGGGGTATCAGGAGGCGTACGATATGACTATGCGTATGTTCCCAGCCTTGCTGTATATGATGACTAGGGGGCTTAAGGTAGATAAGGAACGCCTCGAAGAGACTAAGGAGAAGGTAGGTAAGGCTATAGACAAACTGGATGCCCAGTTAATAGAAGTGGCCGAATATCCCTTTAACATCAACAGTCCGAAGCAATGCCAGGAGTACTTTTATGTTACCAAAGGAATCAAACCCTACACCAACAGAAAAACTGGACGGCCCACGACAGATGATACTGCCCTTTCCAGAATTATCCGAAAAACCAACCTCCCAGAAGCAAGGCTCGTCCAAGAACTCCGAGGACTTAACAAACTCAAAGGAACATACTTAGATGTGGCTATTGATAAAGATGAGAGAGTGCGGTGCTCTTATAATCCAAGAGGCACAACTACTGGTCGCCTTAGTAGTTCTGCTACTATTTTCGGCACTGGTATGAATCTCCAGAACCTTCACCCCGAGTTTAAAGGATTCCTTGTAAGTGATGAAAGTATGTGATCTATGTGGGGAGCGTAAGAGCGTATCCCCTATAACATCTCTTGTGTATATCTGCGATAGCTGTTTAGATATACCTATGGGGGGAGAATGGACTGCTAAGAAACATAAGGAGAAAGAAGATGCCCGACGAGACAGAACCAGAAGGTATGCAATATGAAATCCCCGTGCCTGTGCGGGAAGATCTTATTGATCTTCTTGTAGGTATTGAGGTAGATATAAGGGCCACATTGGGGTACCCTCCTAGTATGTGTAAATTACTAGTTACGAACCTCCTAATGACTCTCTGCGATAATATGTCTAAACAAGCGGAATACTTGTATAAACAGGAGCAAGAAGATAATGAGCCAAAAACTACTCATTGAACTGGATAAGGCTGGAGCCGAGTGGGTAGTTGTTGCTTACCTTGCTGGGGATGGCCGAATGTTGGACGTAATAGCAAAGGAGCAAAGTCCCCACGTTATAACTGGGACATACATAAGCGGTTGCTCGGAAGAACTAGTAGAGAAGGAAGAATCTGTTGTCAAACTTCAAACTGATCCGCAGCTGGTCGCTGATGCGCGAGACAAAGTCCCAGAGCTATCGGGGCAGGGTTATTTCCTTCCTAGGTCTATGTCTATACGCCAGGCTGGAAAAAAGGCCAACCACGGGCTTAACTATGGGCTTGGTTATCGGACCTTTGCACTTTATAATGAAATGCAAGAAAGTGATGCCAAAGAGATAGTTAGGAGGTACCACGAAGATGCGTATCCAGGAATTAAAGTTTGGCACGATAGTATACAGCGTCAGCTTAATGACGATAGAACTCTTACTAATTGTTTCGGGAGAAAACGTAAGTTCCTCGATCGTTGGGGGCAAGACCTATTCTTGGATGCGTATTCCTTTCTTCCCCAAAGCACAGTTGTGGATATGGTCAACCAAGGAATGATAGATGCCTACCTCGATGAAGATTTACAGCTTGACCTACTCGCACAGGTGCACGATTCCATACTTATCCAGTATCCCACCGAGGAACTCGGTTTGTTGGCTGAACGCATATGGCGAATTGCTGACTATATGTCCCCCACCTGTGAGTATGGAGCTCGAGAGTTTACCATCAGAACAACGGCGAAGGTTGGATACGACTGGAGCAACATGAATGAAATAGATATATCGGCAACACAAGAACAGCTTGCCAATGAACTAGCAGAGAAAGTAGAACTTCTGAATGAAACGAAAGCTGGATGATTGGCTAACGAGTTATGAGGAATATACAAGTTATAGTGAAGCACCCGCTTCCTATCATACATGGACTGGTATTTCATGTATAGCAGGTGCGTTGCAGAGGAAGGTTTATATAAAGTGGCCCCGACCAATATATCCTAATAACTTTATTATCCTCGTAGGACCTAGCGGCCACGCGAGAAAGAACGATGCAATACAGGAAGGTAAGGTGATGTTAAAATCCCTTACCATGCCTATCATCAGTGATGATAACAGTCCTGAGAGCATTATACAACAACTAGCAGAGGATTGTGCGATAACATTCAATGATGGAGATAGAACTAAAGTCCAAACTACCGCTACCGCATTTACACCCGAACTTGCTACGTTCACGGGAAACCGAAACGGCAAATTTCTTGTCTATCTTACGGACTGGTACGACTGTGCAGACTCTTGGGAGCGTCGAACAAAGCATCAAGGGATCGACACAATTAGAGGGTTGTGTTTTAACCTTCTTGGAGCGACAGCCCCAGATTGGATACCATACATCCTTACTGAGGAAGCTACAGGAGGAGGTTTTACGTCCAGGTGCATCTTTATTGTGGAAGAAGATAAAGGAAAGATCGTTGCTGATCCGAACCTATTACGACCCAGCCCGGCGCTGAAAGAGGACCTACTGTTTGACCTCGAATGTATTAACATGCTCACAGGAGAACTTAAGTTCGATGAAGAAGCGTACGAACTATACACGGCTTGGTATATCGAAACTATGGAAAGTGACCAAAGAGGAGACTGGGCTATACCTGATCCCCTATTTCGGGGATACTGCGCAAGAAGGGCCACTCATATTAAAAAGTTGTGTATAGCCCTATCGGCTAGTAGAGGGGACTCCCTTGAGATATCAGGGGCTGACTGGGAGAGAGGACTTAACCTACTCACTGCCGCTGAGAATAAAATGCCGAATGTGTTTGCGCGTGTTGGTACAGCTGCCTATGTTCAACAAACTGCGGATATTCTCGCCTATATTACCCAAAACAAGAAAGTCACGAAAGCAGACATAATGAACCGCTTCTATAGGAGCGTAGACGGTACTACCCTTGAGGTGGTAATTAAGGTGTTGGTAGATATGAAGAAGATACGTGTAATCTTAGATATAGAAGGAGAGGATACTAGATATGAGTATATTGAAGATATTTCAGCTAGTCTTGGGACTAGCTAGTTCGCTGTCGCGATACATGGAAAGGCGGAAGCTTATCGAAGCGGGTGCAGCCCGTGAACAGAGAGATCAACTAACGGAGATGTGGAATCATGTGGAAGATATTAGGTCGGCTCAGCGTATTATTAGTGCTGATACTCGTAAGCGGTTGCGCGAAAAGTTCAAGGGTGATTGATAGCTTCTGTGCAGTTGCTCCTGGGGCGGCGCATTACTATAAGTCGGACTCCGAAGAGGAAAAGCGTTGGAAGGATACGTACAACGTAGCTTGGGAGTTCTGTGAAATTGCTTAGGGATGATATTATAAGAGAGTGTACTATAGCTCACTATAATGCACACTTCGGGAGGTTGGAGAATAATCCAGCTATTCCCTTTAATGATCTTCCTACCTACCACACTGAGAGGTTAGAGGGAAGTATGAAGATTGCACTAGATAAACTAACGGAGTTAATGGAAGATGTTGAAGTTTAAACCTGGAGTGAAGATAGCAGGTGTGAGGCCCGAGATAGCACTTGCTATCCACGTAGCAGATGATATATACGGCATGAACGATATTGCTACCTGTGTAGTTACAAGTGTAACAGAAGGGAAACATGGGTTTGGCAGCTTGCATTTCTCGGGGGCTGCTTTTGATCTGCGGGTAAGTAACTTTAAGACCTGGAAGCAGCGCCATGTGGTTGATGAACTTAGAGAACATCTAACAGATGAGTTTGATGTCGTTCTTGAGAAAGACCATATCCACGTTGAGTTCCAGCCCAAGAACTAACCATACCGCCTTTGTAACTCAAGCATAGGCACCCAGTTCCAACTTGTTATATGCCCACCTCTTATACCGATCTCATAGACTCCCCATGACCATCCGGTGGTAGCGTGTCGGGCATATTTCTCTACATGCCCATGATCCATCGCGCAACCTACATTTAGGGACCGTACATAATTCCTTGGCCCGAGCTTAGGTAGTTTCTGGTTGTTGTCTTTGTGGCTGTGACCCCATACAATATCAAAGGTGGCATCTAGACATACTCTATGATTAGCTGTCTTTCCACCATAGGCCTTGCCTAGCTCATTGAGGGGGACATGTATAAAGCCGACACCGCCGATGAAGTAGAACTCGCCATACTCACTCCAGGTCCATCCGTGCGCCTCCAAGAGCTTCGTAAACTGTGTCTGCATCATGCCATAAATCTCGGGAGTCTTATCTTCGAAATTCCAGAGTCGTCTTTCATGGTTACCCAAAGTGATGTGTCTGATTATACTTCCGCTGGGGCCAATACCTTCATCGATTCTCCCCAAGGCTTCCTCGAGGCTTGCGAGATCCCGCATGAAGTAAGGTTTCGCTTTACCATCAAAGGCGTGGTTTGGAATGTAAGTATTGAGGCTATCAAGCGTCGCGATATCCCCGATCTGAACAACTGCATCTGGAGCAACCTCACTGATGAACTTCCCAATCCAGAGAAACCTATCCTTTTCTATTTCAGGATGGTCGTGAGCGTCACCTATAACAACCACACGGTATTCGGAATTTGTAAGTGTTCGAGTGTCGGCAACCACTGTCACTCTAGGCTTAGTTCCGGGGATGGCTATATAGGCGGGAGCTTGATCGGGCATAGGGTCGACCCATAAGGACCAGTTAATATCAATCCCTACTTTACTGGCTTCCCTTATGCGCGTCTTAATGTACCGGTTGGAATAGCCTAGTTCGATAGCAGCCATCTTAATTGCAGATACCCTATCGTCTAGTTTCACCCCCTCAGGGGGATGCCCCGCGATGAGGTGGCGTTCTATATTGTCTCTGAGATTTCTATATCGGGAAATTTGGAGATGCGTTGCATTTGTCATAGGTGCTCCGTTTTATAATTAGCGGGGGCGTCTATTATCTCCATTAATACCTTGTCTACGGTTCTTATCGGTCACGTAGGGTCTCCAATAGGTATTTCAGTCCAATCTTGTCCTGTGGCAATAAGACAAGCATAGGTAGGCATGTTAGATAGGAACAGGAACATAGTCCAATCGCCGTTGGCATCTTTATATACTTGGATAAGAGATCCATCCCGCATCGTTCCTTGGTGAGCCAACTGCTCATTATAGTCTCTTTCCAACGCAGTTATATTAGAGTCCTTCTCCATACAGCTTAGAACTGTATAGTGTTTGAAAAAAGTTCCCCCTTGCGCTTGCACAGACAAGGGGTAAAGCAAAAGTAAAACAAGGAATAGTAAAGTTCTCACCTTTCATTCCTTTTTCTAAGATGTGGTCATGATCCGGGGGTATCTCCTGGTGTCTCCGCTCCTACTTTCTTTTTATTATATGGATTTATACCAGACCCCTTTAGCCAACGAGGTTGTTCGTCTTGCGAAACCTTCTCTTGAAGTCCTTTACTTGCCAATTGAAAGGCTGCGTTCCAGTTCGCCATAGATATGGTTCCACCAAAACTACCGGCGTCCTTTAAGAACTTAATAGCCCTAGGTGAAGATAGAATAGAAACTAGCATTTCAGGTCCCTGAGCACCAACTACTGCACCTATGGCGGCCCCTGGGACTGATCCAACTCCAAAGCCGACTGCGCCACCGACAACTGAACCAGCTTGCCGACCTATACCAGCCGTAGCAGATCGAAGAACAAGTCCGCCAGGTCCGGCTGGGTTAGATACGGTGAACTCTTCAAATTCTTTCAGGCTCTTATTCAGCCCTTTCCAATAAGGACGGATGGCGTTAGAGAACGCTGCGTCGTAGCTACCACTGTTAGGAGTCTGCAGCGCACGAAGGTCTTTCCGTATCTTTCCGATATGAAGAACCACATCGTCGGTGCCTTCTACGAGGTCCCAGTTGGATTTCTTGTTAATAACGTGGTCGAATTTATTCATAGCACTTTCAAGCTTAAGACGTTCAATCGATCCTCGTATGAGCCGTCCCACCTTACCAGTCTTAGAACGCTTAGAGAGATTAGCAAGAAATTCTATATCACCATCTAATGCTGCAAAAGCCTTCTTGAGGGTCCCTGGCTGGAAGACATCATTACCAGCCTCTGTTATAACCTTCCGCATAGAACCGTGGATTGCAAGGATCTGCTTTGGTGTGACAGAACTACCACCAACGGTATTGATAAGGCCGTTAAGGGTACGAAGAGCCGAGTCGGATTGTTTGGTAGGTACAGCCTCTTTCAGTTGGGTGCGCATAGTCTCTAACATATGCCGAGTATTAGTCGTATTAAAGGCAGGGATCCTTAACCCCGACTTCGCCGCTAATGTGTGAAGTACATCAGATGAGTGCCGAAGCATACCTTTCTGCTGGCCTAAGATATCAGCCGCCGTATTCTTAAAGGCATCATAAGAACGGGATATGAGGTCGCGACCTAAGACTGCTTTGGTAACAGGGTTCTTAGTGAGTATACCTCCCATAGCCATAGCAATTACTTTCTTAACTCCGCCAAAGAAGGAACCAAGACCAGGTGCGCCGCCGGATAAGGCTAGGCCCAGATCACTCCTTGGTACGACACCAGCATCTTGTGCAACCGCCTCAGCTCCAAACCCACCAGCCATACCTCCGATTAACGCCCCAGCAACTCGTGCGCCAGGGATAGGTACGGGAGCCATAAGCAGTGCCCCTGTCTTAGCACCTGCCCAAGCACCAGCAGTAGCGGGAGCCGCCTGACCTAAGAACCGAATAAATCCGTTCATGTCGTTCATAGTCTCTTCTACCCGAGCTCTAGTAGCTGGATCGAACAGACCGAGTTTAAGACCCTCTACCCGTGGTGTGGGTATAGCAGGTGCAGGTCCAGTAGGTTGAACTTGATTGAGGTTAAGCTTAGGCAGCCCTCTCTCTTGAGCGCCTTGGGTTCTATCCTTTCGGTTCTGTTGGAACTTGCGGAACCGATCAGCAGGTGTGTTACCGGCCATTATTCAACAATCCCCCTTCCCACATATACCTTTGTTGCTCTATCATATCTTGCATGATAGCAAATGTTTCATTCTCAGATTGCTTCATCATCCCCTTAAGCTTTGCAAAGCCCAGGTTGAACTTGATATCAGTAACCATAACGCCTGTGTTATCTATGAGGCGTACCATAGGTTGCTTACCAGAAGTGATCCTAGACCTGTCGGTAGCCAACAAACTAGCTGTAATGATGTTCTGGAGCGCTGCGGTAATCTGGGGCTCTGATGCAAGTTTCTTTTTTGCCCGAACACCCTCCTCAGCAATCCTACGTTCTGGTTCTGAAATCTTTCCGGTCTCTTCCCCAGTGAATGGTTCAATACTCTTACCGATTAACTGCTGCGCTTGGCTACGGAAACTCTCCAGCTCTACAGGGGTAGCACCTCCGGTTATCACCTGAGTGGTTAATGCTCCAAAGTCCTTATTAATTTGACCAAATAATCCACCAAGGACATCACCTATGGCTCCACGGATACCTGTGACACCAGATCCAAGACGTTTCATTGTACGAAGTAACTTAGCGGACTGTGCGGCTACACCAAGGTACTTACCTTGCTCTATCTTTTGCTGGCTGAGGTCACTAGACGTTAGCTCACTAACGTCAGTTACTCTTCCAAACTGGAAACTACCTGCGGGAAGAATTACCTTATGCTTTTTCGACTCCAGCTGTTTACGAGTACCAGTAGCAACTATCTTACCCTTATCAACTGCGACAAACTGCTTCTGACCTTCTATTTCTTTCTCTGCCTGACTAGCTCGAGTAAGGAACTTAGTCCCCAAGTCAATAAAGCCAGCATCAATAAGGGCCTGCCCACGCTTCTTTGTTTGGACGAGTGGATTACTATCGATATTCTCAGTAAGGATTTTTTTACGAAGGTTCTCTTTGCCAGTAGCCGCGACGAACTCCATACCCTTCTCAGGGTTAATCTCAAAGCGTTTCTTTGCTTCCGCTTGTTGTTGGGTAGTCAACTTACCAAAACCAGCAAGCAGCTTTAGAGTAGTCCCTGACTCTTCCCCCATAATAGCCGCGGTCCACATAGCACGTTGGTGGTGGTTCTTATCTATGCCCATCTTATCCAGACCCATATCAATAAAGGCCTTCTTTGTTTTAGGGTCAGTTATTTTTTGAGCAAGCTCTAGGTGCTTCATCCCAGCATTATAGTTATTCCGCCGTTCATCATCCTCAGCCTTCTGTTTCTGACGTTGTTCAGCCTTTTCTTGCCGATCCTGGGTTTCACGCCGGAACTCGTTCATCTTATCGTTCTGTTCTTTACGCTCTTGCAACTCCGCCCGACGAAGATCTGAGTCCCTAGCCCCGCCGAATCCCTTAGCAAATCCGCCAAGGAAAGAACCTACAGGAGAAGATTTATTTAAATTAAAGCTTGGCATTTCGTATCACTAACTCCAAGGGTTCACTATATATGTACAAGTGTCTTATATTACCGGTATTAAGAACTGCGTCCTTGGCAGGATATAGTTCTACTGCATCGAGGTCCCCATACCCGCAGAACTCTTTTACTTGCATTAACTCGTCCCAACCAATTCCATCTGTTTGGTCTTTCCGTGAGACAGATAGTTTAATAAGGTCTCCTGTCTCAAACGCAGCAGCTACAAAATCATCCATCTCCCAATAAGCAAGAGTAGGCTCACCAAGGATATTCTTATCCCTGATCATATATTAGAGAAGAGCGCCGACATAGCGGCACCACCTGCCTTGCTTCCTAAGTAACTGCCGCCCATCTGACCTAACGCTCCGAATAACCCAGAACTTCTATCACCCGCCGCCTTAGCTTGTGCGATAGCCAGTTGTGTTTGCTGTGCCCGCTGTTGTTGGAAGGGCTGCTGGGCTTCACCGAAGCTTCCTGCTAGCCCTCGAAGAGTATTAGCAGATTGGAAGAATGGAGCTTGTGAGCCCTGACTACGGGCAAGAAAGTTATCT
>JGI25133J35611_10001733_pt1 | contig 11509 bp, 8 predicted proteins | sample ETNvirenome_6_85_FD_35611 | JGI IMG/M metagenome (IMG submission 35611) | reverse complement strand
CTAAACATATGCGATGCTAATGTGCAGTTTATCTTATTCAATTCAATTTGCGGAATAAGTTTAGTAGCAAACTTTGTATCTACTTTCTTAGATACTTCACCCTTCTCATTATATTGACTTACAGCATAGTCAATCCATTCAGTCATCAACTTGCCTTTTTTATCAACCAAACTCCTTACATCTTTATTCTGTCTGTAAGCCTTATCACATAAATCTATTACTTCATCTTTCAGTTTCCATCTAAGCGTAGAACCATCTTTCTTACCCCAACTACTCATCTTAGCACCACCCTTAGTTCTAAAAACTAAGTCTAAATATTTCCTGTAATCCCTACCTAACAATTCTTTTGCTCGTTTGTAATGTATGCTATAATATAGTGCATCATCTCTGTGTTTGAGTTCGTGCCCAAAATACATATCACTAATCAATACACAGAGTTCATACTTGATAGTCTTTACATCAACTGACTTGCCAAATCTCTTACTTCTACTCCACCAATCTATTTCTCTAAACCCTTTGATATTATCATTCAGTAGTTCTACCAGCTTCTGAGTTATATTAGTGTTATATGTATCTTTACTATACTGCACTATGCTTCTTTACCCATACCTTATTTTTCATATCCCAGACTTCAACCTTAGCCTCTCGTTTTCTTTTCGTTTCTTCATCTTCTACATTATTTCTGTAATACACCCAACAATCATAAATGTCGCCACCATCTAACATAGAATGTTTAGCATCACATACAGAACAATACTCGTATGTAGTTTCAACCGGTCCAAATAATGAACTACTATCTGTCATACTGCAATAGCCTTTTCACCATAGTGATAGTTTAGAGTGTTCTTTACTTGTTGTGTGCTCCAACCATTAGAACCTCTTTCCTTAGTATCAATATCATTCTCATTCAGTTTCTTTGCGATTGCATATAAACTATGACCTCTTGATTTTAGATTTTTCATATTCCTTACTATCTTCATCTCAAACTCATCTTCTTCCAGAATGCCATTCTTATCATACATACCATACGCTACCCTACCATTATAGACTAATCCATTTTCTTTCTTATACCGAATAACCCCTCTTATATTTTCTCGTATCCTGAATAGTTCTTCTTCATAAATAACAGCCCTCATCTTCACACTCATTCTTCCACCCGCAGTTCTTGTATCTGTTCCATCTTGTAAATCAATCAAAGCCACATCTTTTTCTAAACACTTATTTATCAGCTCTAATGTTTGTGCTGCCTTTCTTCCTATTCTTGATAGATTTAGACATACTACACAATCAATTTCTTTTCTGTCTATCATACCTACCATTTTATCAAAACCATTTCTAACCAGAGCATCACCGCTAATACCCTCATCTTGTATAATCTCAATTAGTTCAACATCATTATTATTCTTGTTAGACCATTTCTTGATTTCACTTATTTGATTACTTATACTCAGTTTCTGCTTGCTTGTAGAAACCCTGATATACCCTATTGTTTTCATTTTATTACCTCGTTTCTTATCAAACCGACCATATAGTAAATATACGACTTTCTGACGACAAATACTAAACTTTTACTCTAATCTCATTAGAGATATTACTACTATAACTATTATCTATAACCATCTAAGACCACATAATTTCACTATATTTTGTTTGTTTTTGATGTATAGACACACACACCATATTTTATACCTTGATACACTAATGACACCTGTAATTGTATCACATTAGTGTCATAAAACAGAACTGATACTATTGCAGTATCAATTCTTTTATATTACTCCATATCTTTTCATCAGCCCAATCTCTTTCCTTATACCATCCCAGTTCTTACCATATTCATCAGCCAACATCTCACTATATCTTTTTATTCCGTAGCTACTGATTTCTTCATATCCATCATTGACAATTCTTTTATGATGCTCATTCAGTATCATACCATCTTCTTTATCTTTACTATTCTTATTTACATAACCACTATTTATCTGTCCGTATTTATTCAACTGATTTTTTACCCTATTGAAGTAATTATCTGGCACCTTACTACCATCTTCTCTATTATACTTTCTTGCCATTTCAACATTAGTTAGTGTCTTATAGTGTTGTAAAAAAAAACTCTCAGCGTGATTATACCGAGAGTTTTTAGTGTTTGTAGATTTCTCTACTGATACTTTTGATACTTTACTTACTACCCTTTTTTTTTAGCTTCTGCTTCTCTTGCTTTTCTTGCACCTTCTTGTAAAGCCTCTTTATGAGATTTAGACATCTTCTTCTTCTTCATAGATTTACCGAAACTTTCCCAATCATCAGTATCATACATTTCCACCTTAGTGTCTTTATATTGAGTTGCCCCAATATTCCTACCAATCCGTCTTACACTATTTTTATCTAATCCAGTCATTTCCATTATGACTTCTACTGCTACCATAGCCATATAACTACTCCTATTAGTTTGATTGTAGTATTTACTAATCAAATCTAACATTCTTCTTTTTTACATCATAGATTATTTTACCATAGCGTCTAATCTGTTCTATTAGTATCGCAAGTGTATGTATATCTCCATCGTGCCCACCAAACTTTTCATAATCTCCTTCTTCTGTATCTTGTCCGAAGTCTAACATCCATTTAGACCTATCATACATCAGTTCTTCATCCTTCATAAAACTAACTTGTTCTAAATAATCAACTAATATTTCTAATACTATATCTGTTATATCTTTCACATTATAGACTTTTTCAGCGAGTGTATCTAAGTGTTCTTTGTTTGTAATCTCATTTGTTTTTGCCACAAATCCATCAGTTTTCATCTTTTATCACCAATCCACTTTTCTCAAATGCTTCTTGTAATTGTTTTTTAGCAATCTCAAATGCCAAATCAACTATACTTCTATTTAGACTGATACACTTACTAAGATTGTCATTGACAATGCTGTAAAGTTCAGTAGCCTCTTTACCATTTGTTCTCTTAGCATCTATAAGTCTCATAAGATTATTATGATAGTCCCAGAGAGTTTCATTCTGTCTATCTTCTAACCGCTTCTTTCTTATATCCATTTCGTGCAAGTCCTTATCAAATAAATCCCTACTCATTTTCTTTTCCATCTTTTACCATACTGAAAGCATTAGCGATGCCACTAACATCTGTATCTTTATGTCTAAAACTGAAACTCTTTCTTTTATACATCTTCTGCGTTTGCTTACTAAGAAACTCATTTACCATACTTTCATCAAACCTTACTGATTTGCCAATCTTATAATATTCTATCTCACCAGCTTTCATTTTATTATCTATTGTAGATACTGAAAGTTTTAGTAAGTCTGCTAAATCATATTTAGAATAATAAACTTGTGCCATATATATCTCCTATGTGTTGTTTCATATAAGTATATGTCTCAACACTTTTCATCATATAAATTGTATAGACTGATAGCACAACATCTATATCTGAACGAGTAAGACGCTCTTATGAATAAATAAATAAAGTTCAGACAACGACAAACTACCCCACCATACCCCTCTACTCTTTTAGTATCTAAGCAGCTGCAGTAATTATATTATTATATTAGTTGTTGATTATTTGACACCAGTATCAAACTTGTTCTTTGTCCTGGCTGTGCTTGTAGTTCTACTACATACTATATCTCTTGTTCCTGTATCTTACTATATCTTATATTATACTCTTGCAGTATCTGACCTCTTGTGCTTCTCAAATATCTCGCCGAAATCAAGATTTCATATAGTTGATTACTTAGATAGTATTACATACAGACCGACGACATAGATATAACAACTCCATAATCTTCTAAGTGTCGTAATATGTGATACTTACAGAAAATAAAAGTATCTTTTTTATTTATAGTGTCTAATTTCCCCATATTCATCAAAACACACTACCATCTAACATCATATACCACTATCTATAAAGTGTCTGTATAGAGAGTGTTAGACACCTTACTGACGATTTTATACTATCTCCTCTAATACTCCATCTTTTATTAGAGTTTCAGTCCAATCTCCATCTATAACATCAGTCAGCTCATTCTTAGTTATTTTTATCTCAAATGCTTCTTTTATGCCACTATAATCCAGCAACATCTTTCTTGTATGCTGACTAATCTTATTCTCTATTTCTTTTACAGACCAATTTATACGAGACACCCAACCATCGTGAAGTGCTAACACAAAACTATTTCCTTCTTCTAATATAATATCAACCAGTATCCTTGCTTCAATACCTTGCAAGAAGTGAGACAATAACCTACCTTTACTTTTATACTGATATTCACCTTTCCAATTCTTTTCCTTAGTATATGTAGAACATTCAGCCATATTTATCATTCGTTCTTTATCTCCACCGCTATATTGAGTTTTCCAACTCTTTCTAATTACCTTGTATGCTACATCAACATCTTGCCAAATACTTTGTATAATCTTATTGTTTCTAAGCTTCTTGAATAACATATCAGTAGTTGTTCTATCGTTTGTTTGTTTCAGTATAGCATCATAAATAGCAGTAGTAGTGTGCTTACCATCTACCACTTTTGTTTTATCATTTATCTTAGCACCATAAACAATTCCTAATAAACATCTCTTTACTATATCAACTCTAATGCCTGTGTTGATACTAATTGCTTGTCTTGTCTGCTTTGTGTTCTTTATGTATTTATTTACTGCTGTAAGTTTTCTACCACTAATCATACTAAAATACTGACCTAAGATTGTATAGTGTGCATTCTCCATATCATAATCATAATAGCCTTTACCACTCAACAACATAGTTCTTAGTTCTTTTTGTGTAGTCTGTATATTACCTTTACCTACTGCGTATAATCTTCCAGAGTTTCTCTTTTTGTATAACATACCCAACTTACCATCACCAATAATGTCAATGTTGAGTTGCCCCCACATCTCTATTGTCTTAGTATGTAAGTCCATCAGCCTATCCAAACCAAATCTCATATCATCATTTATATCAGCACCAATTCTATCTAAGACACCATACCACTTTCTAACATCAGCCTCTTTTATTCTTTTAGTCTTATATTTGTANATNTCACTAAACATATGCGATGCTAATGTGCAGTTTATCTTATTCAATTCAATTTGCGGAATAAGTTTAGTAGCAAACTTTGTATCTACTTTCTTAGATACTTCACCCTTCTCATTATATTGACTTACAGCATAGTCAATCCATTCAGTCATCAACTTGCCTTTTTTATCAACCAAACTCCTTACATCTTTATTCTGTCTGTAAGCCTTATCACATAAATCTATTACTTCATCTTTCAGTTTCCATCTAAGCGTAGAACCATCTTTCTTACCCCAACTACTCATCTTAGCACCACCCTTAGTTCTAAAAACTAAGTCTAAATATTTCCTGTAATCCCTACCTAACAATTCTTTTGCTCGTTTGTAATGTATGCTATAATATAGTGCATCATCTCTGTGTTTGAGTTCGTGCCCAAAATACATATCACTAATCAATACACAGAGTTCATACTTGATAGTCTTTACATCAACTGACTTGCCAAATCTCTTACTTCTACTCCACCAATCTATTTCTCTAAACCCTTTGATATTATCATTCAGTAGTTCTACCAGCTTCTGAGTTATATTAGTGTTATATGTATCTTTACTATACTGCACTATGCTTCTTTACCCATACCTTATTTTTCATATCCCAGACTTCAACCTTAGCCTCTCGTTTTCTTTTCGTTTCTTCATCTTCTACATTATTTCTGTAATACACCCAACAATCATAAATGTCGCCACCATCTAACATAGAATGTTTAGCATCACATACAGAACAATACTCGTATGTAGTTTCAACCGGTCCAAATAATGAACTACTATCTGTCATACTGCAATAGCCTTTTCACCATAGTGATAGTTTAGAGTGTTCTTTACTTGTTGTGTGCTCCAACCATTAGAACCTCTTTCCTTAGTATCAATATCATTCTCATTCAGTTTCTTTGCGATTGCATATAAACTATGACCTCTTGATTTTAGATTTTTCATATTCCTTACTATCTTCATCTCAAACTCATCTTCTTCCAGAATGCCATTCTTATCATACATACCATACGCTACCCTACCATTATAGACTAATCCATTTTCTTTCTTATACCGAATAACCCCTCTTATATTTTCTCGTATCCTGAATAGTTCTTCTTCATAAATAACAGCCCTCATCTTCACACTCATTCTTCCACCCGCAGTTCTTGTATCTGTTCCATCTTGTAAATCAATCAAAGCCACATCTTTTTCTAAACACTTATTTATCAGCTCTAATGTTTGTGCTGCCTTTCTTCCTATTCTTGATAGATTTAGACATACTACACAATCAATTTCTTTTCTGTCTATCATACCTACCATTTTATCAAAACCATTTCTAACCAGAGCATCACCGCTAATACCCTCATCTTGTATAATCTCAATTAGTTCAACATCATTATTATTCTTGTTAGACCATTTCTTGATTTCACTTATTTGATTACTTATACTCAGTTTCTGCTTGCTTGTAGAAACCCTGATATACCCTATTGTTTTCATTTTATTACCTCGTTTCTTATCAAACCGACCATATAGTAAATATACGACTTTCTGACGACAAATACTAAACTTTTACTCTAATCTCATTAGAGATATTACTACTATAACTATTATCTATAACCATCTAAGACCACATAATTTCACTATATTTTGTTTGTTTTTGATGTATAGACACACACACCATATTTTATACCTTGATACACTAATGACACCTGTAATTGTATCACATTAGTGTCATAAAACAGAACTGATACTATTGCAGTATCAATTCTTTTATATTACTCCATATCTTTTCATCAGCCCAATCTCTTTCCTTATACCATCCCAGTTCTTACCATATTCATCAGCCAACATCTCACTATATCTTTTTATTCCGTAGCTACTGATTTCTTCATATCCATCATTGACAATTCTTTTATGATGCTCATTCAGTATCATACCATCTTCTTTATCTTTACTATTCTTATTTACATAACCACTATTTATCTGTCCGTATTTATTCAACTGATTTTTTACCCTATTGAAGTAATTATCTGGCACCTTACTACCATCTTCTCTATTATACTTTCTTGCCATTTCAACATTAGTTAGTGTCTTATAGTGTTGTAAAAAAAAACTCTCAGCGTGATTATACCGAGAGTTTTTAGTGTTTGTAGATTTCTCTACTGATACTTTTGATACTTTACTTACTACCCTTTTTTTTTAGCTTCTGCTTCTCTTGCTTTTCTTGCACCTTCTTGTAAAGCCTCTTTATGAGATTTAGACATCTTCTTCTTCTTCATAGATTTACCGAAACTTTCCCAATCATCAGTATCATACATTTCCACCTTAGTGTCTTTATATTGAGTTGCCCCAATATTCCTACCAATCCGTCTTACACTATTTTTATCTAATCCAGTCATTTCCATTATGACTTCTACTGCTACCATAGCCATATAACTACTCCTATTAGTTTGATTGTAGTATTTACTAATCAAATCTAACATTCTTCTTTTTTACATCATAGATTATTTTACCATAGCGTCTAATCTGTTCTATTAGTATCGCAAGTGTATGTATATCTCCATCGTGCCCACCAAACTTTTCATAATCTCCTTCTTCTGTATCTTGTCCGAAGTCTAACATCCATTTAGACCTATCATACATCAGTTCTTCATCCTTCATAAAACTAACTTGTTCTAAATAATCAACTAATATTTCTAATACTATATCTGTTATATCTTTCACATTATAGACTTTTTCAGCGAGTGTATCTAAGTGTTCTTTGTTTGTAATCTCATTTGTTTTTGCCACAAATCCATCAGTTTTCATCTTTTATCACCAATCCACTTTTCTCAAATGCTTCTTGTAATTGTTTTTTAGCAATCTCAAATGCCAAATCAACTATACTTCTATTTAGACTGATACACTTACTAAGATTGTCATTGACAATGCTGTAAAGTTCAGTAGCCTCTTTACCATTTGTTCTCTTAGCATCTATAAGTCTCATAAGATTATTATGATAGTCCCAGAGAGTTTCATTCTGTCTATCTTCTAACCGCTTCTTTCTTATATCCATTTCGTGCAAGTCCTTATCAAATAAATCCCTACTCATTTTCTTTTCCATCTTTTACCATACTGAAAGCATTAGCGATGCCACTAACATCTGTATCTTTATGTCTAAAACTGAAACTCTTTCTTTTATACATCTTCTGCGTTTGCTTACTAAGAAACTCATTTACCATACTTTCATCAAACCTTACTGATTTGCCAATCTTATAATATTCTATCTCACCAGCTTTCATTTTATTATCTATTGTAGATACTGAAAGTTTTAGTAAGTCTGCTAAATCATATTTAGAATAATAAACTTGTGCCATATATATCTCCTATGTGTTGTTTCATATAAGTATATGTCTCAACACTTTTCATCATATAAATTGTATAGACTGATAGCACAACATCTATATCTGAACGAGTAAGACGCTCTTATGAATAAATAAATAAAGTTCAGACAACGACAAACTACCCCACCATACCCCTCTACTCTTTTAGTATCTAAGCAGCTGCAGTAATTATATTATTATATTAGTTGTTGATTATTTGACACCAGTATCAAACTTGTTCTTTGTCCTGGCTGTGCTTGTAGTTCTACTACATACTATATCTCTTGTTCCTGTATCTTACTATATCTTATATTATACTCTTGCAGTATCTGACCTCTTGTGCTTCTCAAATATCTCGCCGAAATCAAGATTTCATATAGTTGATTACTTAGATAGTATTACATACAGACCGACGACATAGATATAACAACTCCATAATCTTCTAAGTGTCGTAATATGTGATACTTACAGAAAATAAAAGTATCTTTTTTATTTATAGTGTCTAATTTCCCCATATTCATCAAAACACACTACCATCTAACATCATATACCACTATCTATAAAGTGTCTGTATAGAGAGTGTTAGACACCTTACTGACGATTTTATACTATCTCCTCTAATACTCCATCTTTTATTAGAGTTTCAGTCCAATCTCCATCTATAACATCAGTCAGCTCATTCTTAGTTATTTTTATCTCAAATGCTTCTTTTATGCCACTATAATCCAGCAACATCTTTCTTGTATGCTGACTAATCTTATTCTCTATTTCTTTTACAGACCAATTTATACGAGACACCCAACCATCGTGAAGTGCTAACACAAAACTATTTCCTTCTTCTAATATAATATCAACCAGTATCCTTGCTTCAATACCTTGCAAGAAGTGAGACAATAACCTACCTTTACTTTTATACTGATATTCACCTTTCCAATTCTTTTCCTTAGTATATGTAGAACATTCAGCCATATTTATCATTCGTTCTTTATCTCCACCGCTATATTGAGTTTTCCAACTCTTTCTAATTACCTTGTATGCTACATCAACATCTTGCCAAATACTTTGTATAATCTTATTGTTTCTAAGCTTCTTGAATAACATATCAGTAGTTGTTCTATCGTTTGTTTGTTTCAGTATAGCATCATAAATAGCAGTAGTAGTGTGCTTACCATCTACCACTTTTGTTTTATCATTTATCTTAGCACCATAAACAATTCCTAATAAACATCTCTTTACTATATCAACTCTAATGCCTGTGTTGATACTAATTGCTTGTCTTGTCTGCTTTGTGTTCTTTATGTATTTATTTACTGCTGTAAGTTTTCTACCACTAATCATACTAAAATACTGACCTAAGATTGTATAGTGTGCATTCTCCATATCATAATCATAATAGCCTTTACCACTCAACAACATAGTTCTTAGTTCTTTTTGTGTAGTCTGTATATTACCTTTACCTACTGCGTATAATCTTCCAGAGTTTCTCTTTTTGTATAACATACCCAACTTACCATCACCAATAATGTCAATGTTGAGTTGCCCCCACATCTCTATTGTCTTAGTATGTAAGTCCATCAGCCTATCCAAACCAAATCTCATATCATCATTTATATCAGCACCAATTCTATCTAAGACACCATACCACTTTCTAACATCAGCCTCTTTTATTCTTTTAGTCTTATATTTGTATATGTCACTAAACATATGCGATGCTAATGTGCAGTTTATCTTATTCAATTCAATTTGCGGAATAAGTTTAGTAGCAAACTTTGTATCTACTTTCTTAGATACTTCACCCTTCTCATTATATTGACTTACAGCATAGTCAATCCATTCAGTCATCAACTTGCCTTTTTTATCAACCAAACTCCTTACATCTTTATTCTGTCTGTAAGCCTTATCACATAAATCTATTACTTCATCTTTCAGTTTCCATCTAAGCGTAGAACCATCTTTCTTACCCCAACTACTCATCTTAGCACCACCCTTAGTTCTAAAAACTAAGTCTAAATATTTCCTGTAATCCCTACCTAACAATTCTTTTGCTCGTTTGTAATGTATGCTATAATATAGTGCATCATCTCTGTGTTTGAGTTCGTGCCCAAAATACATATCACTAATCAATACACAGAGTTCATACTTGATAGTCTTTACATCAACTGACTTGCCAAATCTCTTACTTCTACTCCACCAATCTATTTCTCTAAACCCTTTGATATTATCATTCAGTAGTTCTACCAGCTTCTGAGTTATATTAGTGTTATATGTATCTTTACTATACTGCACTATGCTTCTTTACCCATACCTTATTTTTCATATCCCAGACTTCAACCTTAGCCTCTCGTTTTCTTTTCGTTTCTTCATCTTCTACATTATTTCTGTAATACACCCAACAATCATAAATGTCGCCACCATCTAACATAGAATGTTTAGCATCACATACAGAACAATACTCGTATGTAGTTTCAACCGGTCCAAATAATGAACTACTATCTGTCATACTGCAATAGCCTTTTCACCATAGTGATAGTTTAGAGTGTTCTTTACTTGTTGTGTGCTCCAACCATTAGAACCTCTTTCCTTAGTATCAATATCATTCTCATTCAGTTTCTTTGCGATTGCATATAAACTATGACCTCTTGATTTTAGATTTTTCATATTCCTTACTATCTTCATCTCAAACTCATCTTCTTCCAGAATGCCATTCTTATCATACATACCATACGCTACCCTACCATTATAGACTAATCCATTTTCTTTCTTATACCGAATAACCCCTCTTATATTTTCTCGTATCCTGAATAGTTCTTCTTCATAAATAACAGCCCTCATCTTCACACTCATTCTTCCACCCGCAGTTCTTGTATCTGTTCCATCTTGTAAATCAATCAAAGCCACATCTTTTTCTAAACACTTATTTATCAGCTCTAATGTTTGTGCTGCCTTTCTTCCTATTCTTGATAGATTTAGACATACTACACAATCAATTTCTTTTCTGTCTATCATACCTACCATTTTATCAAAACCATTTCTAACCAGAGCATCACCGCTAATACCCTCATCTTGTATAATCTCAATTAGTTCAACATCA
>JGI25133J35611_10001729_pt1 | contig 11514 bp, 6 predicted proteins | sample ETNvirenome_6_85_FD_35611 | JGI IMG/M metagenome (IMG submission 35611) | reverse complement strand
TGTTAATAGGTTCTGATTCAATTTGTAAATTCGAGAACTTTTTAAATCCTGCTGTGTGATTTAATGTACTTACTACATCATCCCATTTTTCAAGATCAACAGACGATTTAAGTGAATATGAGAACTTCTGATAATAATCTCCATCTTGAATTACTTGACTATTAAGATTTAAAAATCCTGTATTATCTTCCCATCCCGATTCAACTTTTGATTTTGCATCAAGGTTATATCTTGCTGTAAAATTCTTAGTTGAAGATACTATTCCTCTAGTTTTTGAAGATGTTCCTTCAATTACATTTCCAACGACAAAATCCTTATTTGTTTGAACTTTAAGATAACCAGTTATATTATCCCATTTTTCAACCGATCCAGTGATATTACTATCGTTTAAATCAATAACTCCTTCATCTTTTAAGAAATTTGTTGTTGTAAGTTTAGTCTCAAAAACTGGGAAATCTTTCTTTGCTATAATTCTACCTGAAGATCTTTCAGGATTAAATGTTCCTGGAAGTTCTCCAGAACCCAAATATCCACTCATACTAAAGGTTACAAATCCAATACCACCAAGATTAGCATCAAGACCTGTTACTTCAAATAACTTATAATCATAAAGTTCTGTATTATAACCCTTTCCAGTATCAATAACCAGAACATCACCATTAGCAGCTGTAGAAGCAATACCAACGCTAACATTCTCAATCATGATTTCATCACCAATAGAGAATGGGAATGAATTTGCTGTACTAAATCCAGTAGCTAATGTAACAGTTACATCTTTAGTTGTAGCATTAAATCCAAGAGTACTAATTCCTACACCATTAGAATTTCTGGTTGGAAGTAATCTAGGTTCAACAGTATTAATTCCATATGTATTTTTAAGAATTTTAAGTTTGGTAGCTCCATTTTCAAAAGCCAAATCAACTTCTGATTTTAATTCACCACTTAGTCCATCAAAAACAATAACTTTAGGTGGAATTGGACCATAACCTCTACCAGCTGATGTAACTCCAATATTATCAAAAATAGCAAGATTATCAATCTTAATTATTTCAGGTAGTTTAGCAGTTGGTCTTAAAGTCTTATCATAAGGATAATCAAAACCAATATCTTTTAATTTTGTCTTTTTAATAACTCCAATACTCTTACTTTCAATATTAAGAACAGCATTTGAACCAATTCCAACTACTGCATCATTTTCCGTGGTTTTCTTTCCAATTCGATCAATTTTGGGCAATTTGTAGTAATTGGATCCACTATTATAGATTCTTAAATCAACAATTGATCCAATTCCTGAAGAAGAATTGGTTGAATATTTAATACTTGAATTACTTTGAGTATATGATAGATTCTCAGGAACTTCAGGAATATAGTAAGTAAATGTATTTGTCGCGCCAATAGAAATAATATATTCTCCACTATACATACTCTCAACTATTTCTATTTCATTATTTGCATGTACTTCACTATCAATACTAATATCAAGTTTCTCATTTGGAAGTTGATCAGTTTGAATTGGGACTAGATTGTAATAAAGTTTCCTTGGAATTGTAGAATCAACAAATAAAGTAACTTGACCATCAACTCCAATTGTTCCGGACTTAATTACATCAAAAGTAGATGAATCTCTTACTTTATGGAACACTCTTTCTTGATCAGCATCCATAAAGAATTCAAATGTAAATGCAGGATATTGAATAGCATTCTTTGTATAAACAAGTGAAGAATCTGAAAGATCAAAAACAACCGGAGCATCTTTATAAAGATTGATCGGTGGATTTACTGGAGATAAAAAAGAATTTGTTGCGCTTGTAATATCAACAATAGTAGGAACAGGGCTTACTGAATCATAATGTGATTCTGATAATTTAATAGTATCCTTATTAACAATTACTACATAATAACACTTCTCATTTGTAAGTCCTCCTGCAGGAGTAGACGCATTATAAATTAACTTCTGACCTAACTCAAACTTATGATCTGAAACTGTAATCTCATTAGTAGTAACATTTATTGCGCTTGCATCAATTGTCTTTTTATCAATTACAAGTTTCCTATTATAATCATTATAAGAAACATTAATATAAGTTGAAGCTGATGGTTTTACATCAACAAAAACAGTATCTGAGATATCAAGTCCGTGTGTTGTTGCAGTAGCAACGGTTATTGTATTCTTATAGGATGATACAGTAACCACATTTGGATAATTTGTCTTAAAGCTATGATAATTTCCTGTTCCTAATCCAGTATAATAGAGTAATCCTAAAGATTCGGTTGTTGCTCCAATTCCAGCAAATGTACCTGTAGATGCTAACCCAACTCTTACTGTTGAAAGTCCGATTAAATCATNACTTACTTTAGCAACATAGAGTTTTTGTTGATCGCTTAAGGTTAAAGCAGCAGATCCATTAGTAGAAACACCAATAACAGATCCATTATTTACATTATAAACTAATTCATCATTACTCTCTAATTCATGTTTTGGTAAGTAGAGTGTTTGTGTTGGAATATATTTCTGCGTAATTCCTGCACCAGGATTGGAAAATGATAGTGTAGATCCAATACCAACACCTATTCCAAGAGTTTCTGCTGGATTAAAATACAATTCTCTATTAAGTCTAAAATCGAAAGCTGTTTTAAGACCAACTTTAGAGGTAAATCTTCTTGGAACCTCATAAAGGATTGTTGTTGCCGTATGTGCAACACCAGTAGTCCCTTCCGCTTCTCTTAGAACTCTAAGTCTCTTAGATACGTTATCAATACTCAGAACTTTAACTTTTTCAGAAGTAGATCCTATACCAACCGTTAAAATATTATTTTCTTTAATAATATTTGAATCTAAATTACCATAAACAGAGAAGTATGTAACTATTCCTGTTGCAGCGGGTGTTCCCACATCAGCAGTTAAAACATGTGTTGATGTATTAATTCCGATATTATAAGTACCTGAGAGTTTTGTAGCTGTTGTACTTAATCCAGAAATTGTAATTAATTCAATATTTAAAAGATCATGTGGCGATGATGCATAAAAAGCATACGTACCAGGAGTTTCAGTAGATACTACTTCAATACCATTTATTGCTGTAGTTGCGCAACTGATGGATGTAACATCTTTACCACCAACTTTAGATACTTTTACATCCGCACCATAACCACTTGTACCATTATTATTAAAGACAATATTATCATTTACTCTATAATTGGTTCCGCCAGTAACAATTCCAATAGAATCTATTACTCCTGGAGCAGCAAAAGAAATATCAGATATTTGAGTATTTTTTAACTTATAAGGAAGAGTCAAATACTTATAAGAATTTGTTTTACTTAAGAAATTATATACATTAGTATTTCTAAGCCAATCACTTTCTTGAATATCATATTCATCTTGATTTGATCCCTTTACAAAATTGAAGGAATTTGGTTTTGAATGATACTTATCTCCAATTAAATATGGAAATACTGGTCTCTTATAATTTACAAATACACCACTTGAGTCAGCAAGCTGATCATTAATAGTAGCAAAATAAGCATATGTTCCATTTGGAAATTCTGGAGTTACACAGAATCTTCCATTATTTTCATCAAGAACAGAATCACTTGAAGAAAAAACATGTACATAATCCTCTACAAAAAATCCTTCTTTGTAGACGCTAATAGGAGGTCTATTTTCTCGAATGCTTAACTTATATCCGGAAAGCATTTGTGTAACAACACCGCCAGAAATCTTAGAGTATCCATAAGGACCATAAATTGGATTTCCATCATATGCCCATCCAATAATAGGGGAATGTTGTTTTGATTCAGTCTCAGACCCATTATTAATAATTAAATCAGTACTATTATACAATCTATTACCAGATTGATCTGATGCGTATAAAATCTCTCTAAGTTTTCTTGGTGCATAAAGATGGACGTATTGTAATCCATAATTATTGTTCAATCCATCATCGATAAATCCATCATCATCGGTAATGAATCCATAATTCTTCTCAAACTGATTAACTGTCCATTTTTGTAAAGTTGGTCTAAAAACAACATCTTTACCAGCATATGAAATTAAAACTGTGGTGCGTCCTTGAACATATCCAGTACCACCTTCAATAACATTTACTGCGGTAAGTTCTCCATTTTCAATAACTGGAGTTATTATTGCACCATATCCACCTTCAATACTAATTTTTGGTGCTGCAGTAATATTTGATCCTGATCTATTGACCAAAACCTGATTTATCTTACCATTAGCAATTACAGGAGTAACTTCAATACCAGAACCAACTTCTGCAAGAATTTCTGGTTCTTTATGAAGATTTAGAATATTATTGGATCCATATCCAGAACCTTTACTGGATAAATCTACAGATACAATTTCACCTCTAATAATTGGTTGTAAAATAGCCTTAAAAGTCTCCGATCCTACTGAAGAAATACCAACTCTACCGATAAGTTCAACTGAAATACTTGGATAATTAAAATAATGAGTAATATCTGCAGAACCAGAACTTGTTAGGTTAATATATTGTCTTGTATCATAATAAAATGTTTCTTTACCAACTGCTCCAACTTCAGACAATTTAAACGTATTATTATCAATTTTTGTTAGATAATAATCACTTCCCGAAGTTAATCCTCCAATTACTGTTCCATCTGTTGTATAACTTATCCGTTCACCAGAATTATATCCATGATTTGTTACAGTAATTTCATTAATTGCGGTACTTAATCCAATAACAGAAGTTTTCTTATTCTCATAACCAGAACCAGTATGAATAACATTAACAGATGCTACAACTGATTTTTTTGTTTCCGAAACAATCGTATGTCTACCAATACCATAACCCGTAAATAATACAGTATTAATTCCAATTACAGCATCATTATAATTACTATGAAGTTTTATCCTCGTCGCATCTTGAACATCAATATAATATGAAGAACCAGTTGAAAGTCCTACAATAGCAGTCTGTCCATTTGGTTGGTATATTACTTTCTCATAATCTCTAAACTTATGATAAGTACTAAATCCAATTAAAGAGGATGATCCAATACTTACTTGACCACGACCTTCTTCCGAATTGAAGTTTACTTCATGATCTACTAATTTTGTATTTACTTCTGCTTTTGCATTAATACCATTTCCACCAGTAATTTTAACTGTAGGTTTTTCACTATAATCAAATCCACCATCAATAACTCTAATTTCTTTAAGTACTCCTCTTACTGCAATATTTCCTGTTGCACCAATACCAGCAGCATCAGAAATACTTAAATTTGGTGGATTTATAACATCATAATCACTTCCACCAGCATCAACTTCAATAGTTTCAATATTTCCGTAAGAAATATTATCTGTTGATTTGTAATTTAGAATCTCAACACCATTTACCAAAAGACCTGATGCTAATCCNGGTGTAGTTTCAACNAATNCACCTTCATCACTATCTGCAGNACTGAATTTTCTAAGTAATTTGTGATTTTCTAATTCTTGANCTTTAAATTTATAAAATTCAATCTTGTTATCTACTACAGTAATGGCTTCAGTAGATACATAATCCTCAATATAAAGTTCTGATAAACTTCTAGCTAATTTCAATGAAGTTGTATCAGCAAGTCTTTTTACAAAATAAATTCCTTCATCTGCAATACCAGTTAAAGTTATTGTCTCTATGGATTCATTGCCGTCAGCATCTTCTACGGTGCTTGTAGTCTTCTGTGGGGTATAGTAAACGATATCTCCCGTATAGAATCCATGATCACCTGATATAAGGACTTTAAAGGTATCTCCACTAAAAGTTCCTTCAAAAGTAATTAAGTTCTTTTTAACATTTAATTTTTGATCTTTATAGAAAGGAATAGATGGTGCTGCTACTAAAGTATTACCATTATCTTTATAAACAAACTGTACATTTGCTGATATNTCATTAGCAGAAGGAAAATTATTTGTATCTGCTTTTAAAATGGTTTTTGTTATAGTTAAAGTATTATTACCTTCAATATAAGTATCAAGAGATCCTTGATCACCTATTGTAATACCTTTTACGGTATTAATACCATAAACTTTTGCATTTGCACTATATCCACCAGTTGTAATAGTAAGAGTATCGCCAACATTGAATATATGATCATTTTCAAAAGTAACTCTATATCTAAAGGCATAATTATTAATTTTAGTTATTGTCTTTACTTCATATGAAGTTGCATTATTAAAAATTAAAGAATTGGATACAACATCAGCAGTACCNATACCTAAAGTTTTTATTTCAATACTATCATCTTTTTCATAATAATAATTTTCTTGTTCATATTCAATATCACTTAAAACTGTTGAAATTCTTACTTTTACTTCTGTAAATTCATCAGTANCAACTGTAGCGAATGTATTAATACCGACAGTAGTATTATCTAAGATATTTTGTTCAATTCCACTACATCCATAGAATTGAGTATATGATTTTGAAGTATATGAAACAATTCCTGCTGTTCTATCAGAATANAGTACATATAATTCGCCAGAAGTTGGAAATCCTACGGTTGAATCAACATTAACTGTTAATGCTCCAGAAGAATAATCTCCTATACATTTTGTTTTGGGATGAGGAGTAAATGTTCCATATTCNGCCCCACCAAAAGTACTATCACTAACAAAAGTTGAATCAATACTTAATCTATAATAATCTGTTGATGCACCACTAACAAATACTTTTTCAACGTTAGTAATAGGAGAATAAGCCTTTTCAATTAAATTATCAAAAGAATGTTCAAATAGTGTATAACCTTCAACTGATTGAACATCTCCTGATATTGGTTCAACAATTAAATCATTAGTAACTTTATAAAGAGGTGCTGAAGGAGCAATAATACTATCGCTTGGTTTAATTACTTCTACATCTACACCATATAAAGATTTAAAGAGAATTTTAAAGGACTCACTTGTTCCCTTTGAACTATAAAAATCTTTAGATTGTTTAATAAAAAGGTTTTTATTTAAATCAGTATAAAGAGTTCTATCCTCAAGACCTGGAAGAAGTTGATATTTTGTTTTCTTTAGAAATTCTTTTAAGAAGAGTATACTTAAATTTTCTACAGTAGCATCAGATTTATGATATGCTGATTCTGTTTCAGTAAAAATTAAATCGCCATTAATATCATCTGCAATTCCAGCAAATCCACGAGTACATCCTGTGAAACTAACATTAGTTTTTGATTTATATGTTATAATCTCATTATTAATCCGAATAAGACCATATTCTTTTGGAAATCCCTCTGTATTAAAAACTCTAATAGTTCTTTCATAATCGTTTATATCAGATAATAATATAGTAGATTCTATATTATTAGCATTATTATCTAATTTAACATACTGATCAATATTTTGAATTAAATCAAGAGGAGCACCTTGAAATTCTTGAGAAAGATAGTATTGAGATAAAAAATCACTAATGAGAGGAAACTCATCTTTAACATAAAGTGGCAGTTGATTTTTAACAACTGTTCTTAATGGGACTCTGCTTTGTGTCATTTTATGATCGTACTAAATATCCGTTACTGTAACTAGAGGAGACAATATAATTTGATGCTGAAGGATCTAAACCGGATGATATTTGGTCAATTACCATATCAAATACACTGTTACTAATATCTAGTTGTAAATACAAATCCTGTAATCCAACTACATCATTTGAATAAGGACATGCACTAATTTCAATAATTGCTTGTCCATCTTTTGTTTTTGATGATGATTGGATGTTAATAGGATTAAGTGTTATAATTCCATCAATATAATCAATTGTACCAACATTCCTTCTTATAATAGTTGCATCGGTTGATAATGCATTTGAAACTGTAAATAAGAATAATGATCCGGTTTCTCTATTAGTATTAGGAATATCTGATAGATAAACGTCAGATGGAACTCCAACAACTTTAAATGCTGAAGATTTAATATTATAACCATTTAGGTTATTAATATGGAATCGATTTCCAAATCCAACTTGGTATTCAGCGATAGCATTCAAAGCAGGTCTAATATCTCTTCTCATTTTTAATGTTGTAATATTAGACATTACAGAAGCATGACTATCATCAACAATTTTTAAGAATTTACTATACTTAAATCTTGCACCATACTTATTTAACTCACTAGAATCGGCGTAAGTTTCAGCATTATTTTGAATAATTGTACCTACAGCAGACGATGAAGGTGCTAAATTCGTATTATAATAGATTTTTGAGTCTACTTCAAGGTAAAGATACTTAAGATCAAGTATTTCTGGAACAATTCCAGCAACTGCATACTTTTTAAGGTCTCTTTTGATGTTTTCTTTGATCAAATTAGGTAAAAATTCACCAATTCTTGGTTTAATACTGATAAAAACCTTCCCATATTGCGGTGGAATCAATTCTTCGCCACCAAATACAGAAATTGACTCAGTATCAGGATAAATTCTTGATGGAATTAGTGTTTCATAATCATTTGCTGTTAATGCTCTATTCTGAGAGGCATAAATCCTTGGTGCATACTTCTTAATGGAATCAACACTCTCAATAACATCTCCACCAGTTGCTGGAATATCAGTGGAAACCATTGAAATTCCTGATTGGACAATATATTCAACACTATTCCTGGTATAAACCATCCTTCCATTAAAAGCAAAGTTGGATAAACCATTTGAACCACCAGTTGTTCTAATATAATCAATAATAACTACATTTCCTTCTGATAATTTCTTACCAAAGATTCCATCACCAAAAATAACTTCATATCTTTCATCTTCAATCTCTTGTAAGAAGAAAACTCTTGAATCTCCATCAATATCAAACAAACTATTCTGGAAAGCATACTTTTCTTTCGCAGTACTATCATTTGTACCAACAGTTACATTAATTAATCCATCATCACAACCAATATTATTAATTAAAAACCTTTGATTAGGATTTCTTGAATTATAAACATATCCTTCTCGAATAAGACTTCCTTCATATATGGTAATTAAATCAAATTCAGCAATATTATCAACAACTGGTACTGTAATATCATCTTTTATAGAAAATATAAAAGAATTATTACCAAAAGTACCATCAGATGCTGCAACTGGTCCTGCTTTAAGTGTAATAACTGATGGTTTTGGTGTAATCTCTGTTGTATCAACGTAAAAACTAATAACTGCTTGTGATGCTGTCTTCGATCTTGGCATATAACCAATATTTCGCGCCAATGATACTACATTCTCTCTTAATGTAGCACTATCAATGAATACTTCATTCGCAACCATATTGGCATTGTATGAAGAAATATACGTATTATATGCTAAAACATCTAAAATGCTTGATAGATTAGACCCTTCAAAGTCATAATCTGTAAATTTAGAATTATCTTTTAAATAATTCTTAAGTGTAGTTTTTATCTGGAGAAAGTCCAGATTTGCGAAATTTATTAGTGCCATTTACTGAGAAGTTGATTGCAATACAAAAGATAAATTTTGGCGAGATGCTGGAATACCAATTATTTCGTATATGATAACTACATCAAACGAACCTTGTTCATAATCAGGATTAACATTTACCGCAATCAACCTAACTCTTGGTTCATATCTGGTAATGGAATACTTTAATTCAGCTTTAATTCTAATAGCATTAATTGGATCAATGTTATCAAATAGTACTCTGGATATCTTAGAACCAAATTCTGGATCAAAGAATTTTTCTCCGGGATAAGTAAAGACAATATTCTTTAAAGATCTATTAATTGCAGAAACATTTGTTAATGCAATAAGATCTTTCGTCAGAGGATTAGTCTGAAACGTCATACTAATATCTTTAAAACCTTGACTTACCCTTTGTAGAGGCATATTTACCTATAATTGTAAATAATATATATCCTGGTTTATTTATAGTTAAAATTCAGCTAAAGGTATAGGACCATCAGTATCCCAATCAGTTTCTACTCCATCTTCAATCATATAATTCACCTTCTAACTTATAATCTCTTTTCTTTGGTGTTTGATTGTCATTAGCAATTTCTCTAAGCATTTTCTTTTCCATGTTCTTTATAATTCAATGACTTCACTATTAATTATAAAGCCAAAAAAAAGGACTTCCCGTAAGAAGTCCTTTAATCTTATCTACCTTGTCCTCTATATGCTTTCTTTTTATGATTACGAGAGGTCGGTGCATACTTAGTATGTTTACCAGCACCTTGTTTTGTTTTCTTTGGTTGTGGATCTAATAACTCACGTGTACTACTATAAAGTGCCATTAATACTTAATCTCCTTTAGAATGTTCGTTAACTCTTTTAATCTTAGCAGCTATTGAATCATCAGTAGCTTTTACCATATACTTAACTTTATCAATATTAGAAAGTTCAGTTAAGTTCTTACTTACTTCATTCCATAATTCATCATAACTTTTAACTCGTTTCCACATCATCTCTTAAATAACGCGAGTTTTTTCGTGCCCTACTCTAATCCGAGGATCGCACCATATTGGTATCCCAGCTTCAATGGCATCAAGACAAAAACTAACATCCTCTCCACACATATCTTGTACAGCACCAGATTCAAATACTTGCATCTTAGGAGCAAACCATGGATACTTCATTTCAGGATGTTCAAATACTCCATTCTTAATCATTACCCACCCAAATCCAGTGTAATCTACCGTGAATGGTTTCTTACGCTTACTAATACTATCAACGGTTTCATGATTCATTACTCCACCATTCTTGCGGAAATCATCTTCCTCTAACCAATGTGCGACAGATGTTGTGACTCCATCTTCAGTGGCATACCATCCAGCAGTAATGCCTCTCTCCTCTTGCTCATTACCATCGGCATCTGGACCAGGTACTGATAAATCACATAATTGCCAAAACTTGTTCACATCAAAGACAATATCCGAATCAATCCATAACTGATAATCATATGTTAACTTACCATCCCACGGTATTTGATCTGGTCCTCTTAATACATTAGCACCTAAACACTTACAACGTGCAAAGTTTACCATACTACTATAATCTTGACTGATCTGTATACTCATACTATTCTGTACAAGATCAAAACATAACTGTACAAAATTCTTTAAAAATGTATAAGATACTCCTCTTCCTGGTAAGCAAAATACAATTGCCTTACCTTTCATTCTTTCCTTAATTGCAGCAATATCCCACTCCTCTTCCTTCTTTACTTTTGGTGGGTTTGCTTTAACTGTAAATCCTTTAGGTGCCATAATTGTTTTCAAAACCTCAATTCAATTATATCAGTTTATTTAGAATAAGTCAATATCGCTATGCTCCACTTCAGTGTGGGTTATACCGTACTAACAAATATGAACAATAACATATAGAAAGTACCGCACATAAACTGAGACCTGTTGCCGCATTCATAATCATTGTATAAAACCTCATAGGTGCTGTAAATTTTTACCAGAATTTTAATGTATCCGTCATTACTCTTACGACTAATGACCAAATAATATTATCATTACTAATCGTCCTACTAGTAACCATATAGGAAACATTA
>JGI25133J35611_10001705_pt1 | contig 11591 bp, 10 predicted proteins | sample ETNvirenome_6_85_FD_35611 | JGI IMG/M metagenome (IMG submission 35611) | reverse complement strand
CAGAAGCAAAATTTTGGAAAAGAGCCAAGGACTGGGCAAGAAGAAAAGGAATACCATGGGCAACAGCAGCTGCCATCTTAGCTGGCTCTATTGCTGGGCCAAAATCTGCTATAGCCGGTCCTCCTGATCGCCCCGCTCAAACTCAAGTAGCACAAGCTGTAAAGGATTCTTTTTTAGGCGCCTTTTATAACGCCTATCCAGAAGCCAAAGATGAAAGTGTCAATTCCGACATCAAGCATCAAGTTACCCAATTGGAAAGAGAGATAAAAGGAAAACTCGCGCTTCATTATTTAAGTGAACAAAAAGAAGAATCCTTTAAAAGGTTTATTCAAAATATGGATAGATTTAAAGATCAAAGCCCCGAGCAGATTGAGGCTCAGTATGAAATATTGAGACCCGAAATATTAAAAATCATTCAAAACCTTTCAGTAGAATTGGTTCACGAAGGCACTCAAACAGACAGAATGTATCGATCTTTTCACCCTGGTTTTCGCCAAAGTGGTGGTCAAGTGGCAGCTGCTTATGACGAGGAGTCAAATAAGATCATTATTAATCCATATGAATATATGTCCAATGGACAGTTTAATATGACAGAGATTAGAAACGCTCTCTACGAAGAGTTTGTTCATGGAGTTGATGACAAACTTTCGAAAACATTGATTCCAATGTCGAAGCTTCAAACTCAAGCAGCGAAAAAAATGGGTATATTTTTACCAAAAGCAGAAACGGGACTCTCTCAAGAGCGTTATGATTATTTAACGTCAGATCATGAATTTTATGCAAAAATGTTAAGGCTTAAGGATCTTGTATCTGAAAACTTTAAAGATGAAATCGACGCAAAGGGTCAGATAAATATAATTTTTCTGAAAAAGCTTATGGATGGCAAAGAGACTTTAGGGGATCCTTCTGTGATTGAAGTGTTGCAAGTGCTTGATCCAAATAACATTAAAAATGTGTGGAAATACTTTAATATGGTTGCCCAAGCAGAAACACAAAAAACTTCTACACAAACCGCTTGACATTGAATAAAAAAAGAATTAGTATAGAAGAGGAGGTAGACAACTATGAGAGTTTTTTTCGTTACACTATTTGTTAGTTTCATCATCGCGGGCACTGCAATCGGAGCCCCACCAAATAAAAATGTAAAATCAAAGTTTTATGACTTTGGTGAACAGGTTATTGACGGCGAGTTAAAAAAACCTACAGGCACTTATACTAGCGGCAGATCTGCTGTAAGATTTAAGCGCCTTTTAGACCTTAAACGGTCATTTCTTCCCAATCTTTATCGCACTTCAAAAAGCAAAGTTTTTAAGTAAAACTTTTTTTATTTTACCTTTCAGTGAGTTATAAAATAGATTGACTTTTAGAAAATCATAAGTTATACTTACTACATTCACTTTAAAGATTAACGAGGTTAAATTGGAAAATTTAGGTGTATTTGGAAAGTCTTTCCAAGAAAATTTGTGTAAGCTTTTAGTTTACGACCGGTCCTTTTGCGATCAAATGCAAGAAGTACTAGATGTGGGTTTTTTAGAATTAAAATANCTACAGGTGTTTNCTCGGAAACTGTTCGAGTATAAAGACACATACAAGACGCATCCAACAAACGGAACGTTAAACTCTATTTTTAACACAGAGTTGGAAGTAGAGAACGCAGTTGTTCAAAAACAAATTAATGATTATTTTGTCCGTATTCAAGCATTTCCAGACGTTGGAGATAAAGAGTACGTAAAAAATAAAAGTTTAGATTTTTGTAAAAAACAAGTATTAAAAAATGCTATGATGAAGTCAGTTCCATTACTCAATGAGTGCTCTTTCGAAGAGATCGAAACTTTAATCACAAAAGCATTACGTTTAGGTGCAGATAGTAACTTTGGATATGACTACATGAAGGATTTCGAAATGCGATTCGTAGAGAAAGCTAGAAATCCTATTTCCACTGGTTGGACAAAAATAGACAAAATTACAAAAGGAGGCTTGGGCAAAGGAGAACTTTGTGTGGTCATTGCGCCAACTGGCGCAGGAAAATCGCATGTTTTGGTTCATCTTGGAGCACAGGCCTTAAAGCAAGGCAAAAACGTTGTTCATTTTACATTAGAATTGGCTGATACTTCCGTCGCAAGACGTTATGACGCCTGCCTTACCGATATCAATTTAGATGAGCTTACAAGTAAAAAAGAAGCCATTTATGATAAAATTAAAGATATTGACGGACAGCTCATTGTAAAGGAATATCCAACCAAATCTGCATCTACTGTAACTCTTAAAAATCATTTGGAAAAAATTAGACAAACTCAAATGGAAATCGACATGATTATCGTAGATTATGGCGATCTTTTAAGAAGCACAGTTACCAGAAAGAATGCAGAAAAAAGACATGAATTAGAATCGATTTATGAAGAACTACGAGGAATGGCACAAGAATTTGAATGTCCAGTGGTAACGGCTTCTCAAACAAATAGAAGCGGCCTGAATGCTGAGGTGATTACAATGGAATCTATTTCAGAGGCATTNAATAAGTGTTTCGTAGCAGATTTTATCATAAGTCTTTCAAGAACTATTAAAGATAGGAATTGTAATATAGGTCGCATCTTTGTTGCAAAAAATAGAAATGGCCCTGATGGAATTATATATTCTGTATTTATGGATACCGGAACTGTCACTATTAAAGTACTTGAGCAAGATGATGTTGTAAAATTGCAGAGTAAAGAAAGAGAAAAGAAAAATAAATTAGATATGAGCGCGGCCCGCAGAGTTTATCAGCAAATGAACAAAGGAGGATAACAGATATGGCTCTAGAACTGACAAAACAAATCCTATCCGATATTACAGTNCACATGAAATATGCTAAATATNTAGCAAAAAAAGAACGTAGAGAAACTTGGTCAGAGTTAGTTGATAGAAATAAGAATATGCATATTAAGAAGTTTCCACTCTTAAAGGAAGAGATTAAGGAGGCTTATGATTATGTATATCAAAAGAAAGTGCTCCCCTCTATGCGCTCGATGCAATTTGCTGGTAAGCCTATCGAAGTAGCGCCAAATAGAATTTTTAATTGTGCTTATTTACCTATTGATGATTGGCGCTCATTTCATGAAACAATGTTTCTTCTTTTAGGAGGCACNGGNGTGGGCTATAGCGTGCAATTCCATCATGTGGAAAACTTACCAGAAATAGTCAGGCCGTCTACTAAACGCACCAAACGCCATCTTATTGGCGACAGCATTGAAGGATGGGCAGATGCTGTAAAAGTATTGATGAAATCATATTTCCTTGGTGGTTCGAAAGTTCGTTTTGATTACAGCGATATTAGACCTAAGGGATCCCGCCTCATAACAAGCGGCGGCAAAGCGCCTGGTCCACAGCCTCTTCGCGAATGTCTAGTCAAGTTAGAAGGGGTCTTGCTACAAAAGGAGCCCGGTGATAAATTAACTTCAATTGAAGTACACGATATGATTTGTTATATTGCCGATGCAGTGTTGGCTGGTGGCATTCGCAGAGCAGCGCTTATTTCTCTTTTTAGCGCTGATGACGATGAGATGATAGCAGCGAAGACTGGAAATTGGTGGGAAAAGAACCCTCAGCGCGGCAGAGCAAATAATTCTGTTGTGCTAATGCGCCATCGCATTACAAAAGAATATTTTATGAACCTTTGGGCACGAGTTCGAGCTAGCGGTGCTGGAGAACCAGGATTTTATTTTTCAAACGATAAAGACTGGGGAACAAATCCCTGTTGCGAAATCGGCCTTAGACCTTATCAATTTTGTAATCTTACAGAGATCAATGTTTCTAATGTAGATTCACAAGAAGAATACGAGGCTAGAGCAAAAGCAGCTGCTTTCATCGGCACTCTTCAAGCCAGCTATACAGACTTTCACTATCTTCGTGATATATGGCGAAGAAATACTGAAAAAGATGCTCTTGTTGGAGTTTCTATGACCGGCATTGCATCGGGCGCAGTTCTCAAATTGGATATGACGGCAGCTTCACTGGTTGTAAAAAAAGAAAATAAACGAGTTGCGGCGCTAATTGGAATCAAGCGCGCAGCGAGAACAACGTGCGTAAAGCCTGCTGGTACGACTAGCTTGACTGTGGGCACTTCTAGCGGCATTCATGCTTGGCACAATGATTATTATATTCGTCGTATGCGCGTTGGAAAAAACGAACCTATCTATACATATTTGTCAATTTACCACCCAGAACTAGTTGAAGATGATTTNTTCAGAGCACACGATACAGCNGTTATTTCGGTGCCACAAAAAGCGCCTCAAGGCGCCATCACTAGAGATGAGGCTGCTTTAAATCTTTTAGAGAGAGTAAAAGAGGTTAGCGATAAATGGGTAAGATCGGGACATCAAAGAGGCCAAAATACTCACAATGTTTCAGCTACTATTTCTATAAAAGAAGAGGAGTGGGATCAAGTTGGTGTTTGGATGTGGGAAAATAGAAAAGTATATAATGGCCTGGCAGTGTTACCTAAAAATGGCGGCTCATATAAACAGCCACCGTTCGAAGATTGCACGAAAGAAGATTATGATCATCTAGTCTCCACCCTTTCTAAAATTGATCTTACAAAAGTGGTGGAGATAGAAGACAATACAGACTTGAAAGGTGAATTGGCATGCGCCGGCGGCTCTTGCGAGATTGTATAAAAACACCTTGACTTTTAAAAAAAATATATTATAATGTTAATAATGGCTTTACCAAAAGGAGGTATTATGAGTCAACCTAGTCTATCCGTAGTTGAAGGTACCGATAAGGAAACTTCGAAGGAACAATACGTAATTAATTATCTTAAATCTATGCTAGCTTTGGAAGAAGCTATGGAACCATACAAGGAACAAAAAAAGGATCTTCGAAAAGAGTATATCGATAATGATTGGCTTACGAAAGACGATATTTGGGCTGCAGTCAAGGCCCTTCGTCTTTTCAAGAAAGCTGCGGACATCGATGATCTTAACGACATGTTCGACATCATCGAGAGACAGTTCGGAGCACCGGAGGCCAATGTATGAAATTGAATCCACGAAATCGCTACATCCTTTTGGGGGATGTTCCAAAAACATATGATGACGATGTTTCAACCATTCTTTTACCGGAAGAATACACAATCAAATCAAGCCCATATGGTGTTTACCAAATTCAGCAATATTCAGCTGATTGCACTAAGCTAAGTCTAGATGATATTGGAAAGTTGGCGGTTGTCAACGATTCAATGGTCGAGACAGCCAGTCTAGATCAAGGCGAATTTCTCTTGATTCAAGAGAATCACGTATACGGAGTATTGGGGGCTGATTAAGTGTTTAAGACGATTAAGACCGTGCAGTTGTTTGATGATGGGATAGGTAAAGTTGATTATGTTTCTCATATGAATTCGGACGTTTCCGTCGTTAATGCGGCAAGAGTTTCCTTTGGTAAAGAAGTTGAAGAGGTAAGCGATAAAGATAAGAAACTTATTAATTATCTTATCAAGCACCGACATACTTCTACGCTTGAACACTGCACGGTCACCTTTCGTGTAAAGGTTCCGCTTTATATTCGCTCGCAGCACCACAGGCACCGCACGTGGTCTTATAATGAAATTAGTCGGAGATATACAGATTTTAATCTAGAGTTCTATGAGCCAAAGGCTTTCAGAACACAACACAAATCTAACCGACAATCATCAAATACTGAAGAGTTGATTAATCCAGTTCTTTCTTGTGGTAGCGACTGTGATGAAATGGTTAGCTTACACCATCATATGTCTCTGGATCTTTTTAATCGAATGATCGAAGCAGGAGTTTGCAGAGAACAAGCAAGAGGTGTGCTTCCTCAAAACCTTTACACAGAATATTATGCGACAGCCTCATTACTAAATATTTTAAAATTCATTTCATTGAGAATACACGAAGGTGCCCAATGGGAAATCCAACAACTTGCAAAGGGTATGTTGGACATTGTGTCTGATTTGTATCCTATCACAGTAGAAGCTTTTAAAAATCACAATAATTGGGCACAATAATTATTAAAACTATAACTTTAATATCACTACTTACAAGAGTAAAAAAGGAAATTTAATTATGAATTCATTAATAATAACTTTGTGTATGTGTTTGCCGTCACAGCAATCACATTATAATTATTCTGATTTAATCGTTGAGGCATTTAAATGCTCAAATGCGAAAAAAGAAAAAATCAATCCTGAGATAATCGCAACATTATCATTTATCGAAAATGACTTTTTTCTAAAACACAATATTCCCGTTGAGCTGAGAGGCATGCTGCTAGCAGCTGCTTGTAACGAAAGCGGCTACAATCCAAAAGCAAAAGGCGATTGGCGCGCAGCAAAAAGTGGCAAGAAATATCCTATGGCCAAGGGCATTTTGCAATTTTGGCCATGGGCAGAAAAGGAATATAAGTTTGTTAGAGGTGATTATAGATTATCAGCTCGTTTTTGGATGACCCATATCACCAAACAAAGAAAAAAGGATCGTTGCCCTGACTTTTTTTCTGAATTGAAAAAGTGGGTTGGAGCGTGGACTCAAGCTATAAGAGGAAAGGCAACAAAGAAAAACAAATATCATTGTTACAGTGGAAATAAACATTACAAGCGCTTGAAGAAGTGGCACAAACGAATTGATTCTAGAAATGACAATACGTCAAGTAAATAAAATTACATTTGGATCCAATCTAGCTGCCTTACAGTTCGCCTACCAAAATAATACTCACATCATTTTAAACAGACCTAACTTTCCTCACGTCTTTGAACCAGAATATGTTCATCGTGCGTGGGGATTGTTATATACCAAGCTAATGTTAGATGGTCGCACAATTGGTGGCGACACTGTTAAAATGACTAAAATAACAGAAGATGAAGTAATTGTTATTTGCGAGGGTAATGTTATAAATCGACTTCAATATGATTTAATATTTGTATTTGACGACAACAATGTCATAGGCCTTCCTGATGTTGTAGAGAAAAACAACATACATACAGTAATAGATATTTTAAAAGTAAAAGCGTTAGTAGCGTATGATGCCGAAACTATTATTGAAACTGATGACGAGCTGGTAAACAAGTTATACGTTATAAGACCTTATTCCAGTAGACCAATCGAGATTTATTCTGTGTCGTTATTGAACGAAAAACAGTTGCAAAAGTTTGATTATTCTGATACAATGGTTAGGTTCAAGAGTGAAGATTTACTTAAACAGCACGGCTTTGTCGGCTTTCACAAAAATAGAAGTAAAATCACTTTAGAGACAGTTGAGCGCATAGTCCAGAAGAATATGGACAAATACGAAGAAACAGAAAAAATAAAGTTTATATGAAATTATTACCAGAAAAAGTAAAGAACAAACTGCAGTTTAATCTTGCTGGCATTATCCCTGTTGCAGGACAGCCATTAGATTTTAATTTTCCATGGCACGATTGCCTTGTTCCAATAGGCCAAAACTATCTTGCAATCGAAAAAGCTGTATATGACTGTGCAATTGCTGGTTGTAATACTATTTGGATTGTATGCCCACAACAAATGCAACCTTTAATTCGTCATAGACTTGGCGATTGGATTTTAGACCCAGTTAAATATATTACTGGCGCTAAATTTGGAAACTTTCCTCGCACATATGAAATACCAATATACTACGTCCCAATGCTTCCGAAAGATGTTGATAGAAGAGATTGTTTAGCGTGGAGTATAATAACAGGAGCACAATATTCTTGGTTCGTTGGGACCAAAATATCTAGATTTACAGCTCCTGATCGATATTTTGTATCATTTCCATATGGAATGTTTTCAGCGTGGTGGATGCAAGACGATCGCGCAAGAATACGCTCTGACGTCCCATTTCACGCAATATATGACAATAAAAGCTACAAAGACGGTCTTTGGTTGCCTTTTACTTTTGGGCCCGAAGACTTTATAACTTGCCGAAATCACTTCCGAAAGCACGAAGCAAAGGGCCACGATGCAGAAGGTAATAAGTTGGGGCCGAAAGAAAGATATACAGGCAGATACTTTACTCACGATTTTGTTTTTAGCAAAGTCATTTCAGAAAATGCCGTAACTTGCGAGGTTCCTTGGTATTATGATATTTCAAGTTGGGACGGGCTAAAAAGATGGCTTGGTAGCGAAAACAAGCTTGACAAACCACCCAAATTTCTGTTATTATATAACGAGTGGAATCCTTTAGGAATAGATTTAGAACCAGAGGAAAAGGAAATAGATGACTGAACTTGAAGAATACAGGGAACTTAAAAAACATGCTAAAGAGAACAAGATGTTCGGTGTAGCTTGGAAGGGAGCTTTATCTGAAATAAAGCTTAAAAATTATTTACAAGATAAGGGGTTTTCAATAGAAAAGATAGAATATTCTGATAATGACGGCACCCCAGATTTTATGATAAATGATAAAATGATGGAACACAAACGTGCCTCGATTAATTGTTATGTTAATGGGGACTTCAGAGTCGAAGTACAGAAATCCAGAAAATCAGGAGATTGTAAAAGTAATAGATTGTATGATCATGATTTCTGTGATATAGTATCAATTGACGTAAGCGAGCATACAAAAGAAGAAAACGATTATCGTTATATTTTAACAAAGCACCTGGAAAAGAATAAAGATTTTCCTAACAAAATTAAGGCGCTCCAAAGAGAAAATGATTTTTGGAAAAAAAACGTAGACGAGGTTTTAGAATAGATGACTGATAGAACAAAAAGCAAAATACCGTTTGTTGGGCTCCACGCTCATAGCGGCACAGGCAGTCCATTTGATGGTCTAGGATATCCATCAGAACATATGGACTTTGCCTTTCAGAATGGCTCTGACGCTCTTGCGCTCACAGATCACGGCAATATGAACGGGTTTGCCTATCAAGTTGAGCACGCTAAAAAGATGATGGAAGAAGGCAAAGACTTTAAGCCCATTTTCGGCGTAGAAGCCTACTTCCTTCCAAGCATCGAAGAATGGCGAGAAGAGCTAGAAAAAGTAAAAGAAGACAAGAAGGCAAAGAAAACTATTGATAAGTCTTCTTCTGGAACAACAATTGAGGATGAAGGCAATAAGCGTGAAGTAAAAAACATTCTTAATCGTCGTAGACATCTTATCCTTTTAGCTCAAAATCAAAAAGGATTAAACAATATTTTTAGTATGGTTTCTAAATCATACAGTTCAGATTGTTTTTATCGTTTTCCAAGAATGGATTATGATATGCTTAAAGAACATAGCGAAGGAGTAATCGCAGCTAGCGCTTGTTTAGGCGGCGTTCTCGCCGGAAACTATTGGGAAAACATAGAAGATGGCGAAGAAGCAGTATTAGTTGCGATGCGCGATACAACTGAAAAGATGATGTCTATCTTTGGCGATCGTTGGTATGGCGAACTTCAGTGGAATAACATAAAAGAACAGCATCACTTAAATAAACTAATAGTTGAGGTTTGTGCTGAATACGGCGTAGACCTCATATCTACAGCTGATAGTCATTATCCATCTAGAACAGCCTGGAAAGACAGAGAGCTATATAAACGTTTAGGTTGGCTCGGCAAAGGCCGAATGCCGACGTGGTTAAGCACAGAGCTTCCAATCAACGTAGAAGAAATTGGCTATGAATTGTTTCCGAAAAACGGCGACCAAATGTGGGAGGCATATAAAAAATATTCAAATGAAGTTGGTTATGATTTCGATGATGATTTGGTGCGCGCCAGTATTGAACGAACGCATCATATCGCTCATAATCGCATTGAAACGTTTATGCCTGATAACACGGTGCGTCTTCCGAGTTTTGTCGTTCCAGACGGTCAAACAGCCGATAAGACGTTGATCTCAGCTTGTATTGACGGAGCCCGCGATTTAGGTCTTAAGGACAATCCAGAATACATTAACAGGCTAAAAGAAGAATTGAGTGTAATCAGCGACAGAGGCTTTAGTAAATACTTTCTCACTATGAAAGCTATAGCAGATAGAGCTACAGACATTCAGCTAGCAGGAGCTGGTAGAGGTTCAGCTGCTGGCTCTCTCGTTGCTTATGTTTTAGGAATTACGCAAGTTGATCCCATTAAGTATAACTTATTGTTCTCGCGTTTTATGACGAAAGATTCAAAAGATTATCCTGATATTGACTTCGATGTTTCTAATCCAATGCAGCTAAAAGAAAAGCTGATTGATGAGTGGGGCAAAAACACTGTTGTCCCTATATCTAACTTTAACAAGCTGCAGCTTCGATCTTTAGTCAAAGACATTTCAAAGTTCTATGATGTTCCGTTTACGGAGGTCAACCCTGTAACTTCTAAGATGATGGCCGAAGCAACGCCAATTGCTAAAAAGATGCATGGCATTAAAGCTGGCGTATACGCTCCAACGTTTGAAGAGGTTATGGAATATTCCGATAGCTTAAAAAGATTTTTATTTAAATATCCCAAAATCAAAACGCATATCGAAGCATTAGTTGGAGAAGTCCGTTCAGTTTCAAGACACGCCGGCGGCGTTGTTATTGGCGAAGATTTAGACAAACATATGCCGCTTATTAATAGCGGCGGTGTTACTCAAACGCCTTGGTCAGAAGGACAGCACGTAAGGCAGTTAGAACCAATGGGCTTTATCAAATTTGATATACTTGGCCTTTCAACTCTTAAAATGATTGAGGGCGCGGTCACTCATATTTTGCGCAGACATCACGGAATTGAAAATCCAACGTTCGATGATGTTAGACAGTATTATGACGAACACTTGCATCCAGATAAGATTAATCTTAAAGATCAGAAGGTTTATGAAAATGTATTTTGGAAAGGCAACTGGGCTGGAATATTTCAGTTTGCTGAAATCGGCGCTCAAAAGTTCTGTAAGCGAGCGAAACCAAAAAACATTATTGATGTAGCTGCTATTACAGCTGTTTACAGGCCAGGTCCATTGAGTGCTAATGTTCACGAAACATTCATCAAGACAAAGAAGAATCCAAAAGGTATTCGTTATGGACACGATATTGTAAAAGAGATTACAAAAGAAACTTACGGCTTTCTTATTTTCCAAGAGCAGATTGCGTTGTTGGCTCATAAGCTCGGAAAAGATTTAAGCTTGGACGAGGGCAATAAACTTCGTAAGCTTTTGACCAAGAAAGGCACAGGAGCAGTAGCTAAACAGAAAGCAAAGTTAAAACATAAATTTACTGCAGGCTGCGTAGAAAAAGGTTTGTCCGAAGAATGGGCAGATAAGATGTGGCAGAAGTTTGAATTCTTTTCAGGCTACGGATTTAACAAGTCGCACGCTGTTTCTTATTCTATTATATCTTTCCAATGTGCCTGGTTATATAATTATTATCCAGCAGAATGGATGGCTGCTTTTCTAGATAAAGAACCAGAAAGCAGAAAAGAAAAGGCAATCAACATTGCAAAGAAGTTTGGTTTCAAGATCAGGCCTTTAAATATCAACAAATCTATGGTTGATTGGACTATTGATGATGATAACAAAACTCTTATTCAGCCATTAACTTCAATCAAAGGATTAGGAGAAAAAGCAATTGAGCAAATCATCGAACATAGACCATTTAACACTGTTGAAGACTTTCTCTTTAGCAAAGAGATTGTCTATTCTAAACTTAATAAGAAAGC
>JGI25133J35611_10001701_pt1 | contig 11600 bp, 12 predicted proteins | sample ETNvirenome_6_85_FD_35611 | JGI IMG/M metagenome (IMG submission 35611) | reverse complement strand
CCATCAAATAATAATTGAACAGCTCTAGATGGTAAGTTTGAAGTTAAGGTATCACCAGCACCAAAATTAGTTGGAGTTATTACTAAGTCATTACTACCACCTCTTGTTTTATGTATAATTATTTTTAATTGTCCTTCAATCCCATCAGCTAATGATACATGTGTTGCACTAGCTTTTGTAGCTACAATAGACACTGTGGTTGTTGTTGATAAAGCAGTAGCATTTCCACTACCATTACCAGCACTTACTTCTTCAGTACTATAAACAGTTGGTTTTAATACCCAAGCTCTACTGAGTTTTTGTTTATTACTTAAACCTGTTCCATATCCTGATGTTAATACTGCCACTTATTATCTCCTATTTCCAAGCTGTTCGTTTAAGCCATATATCTCTCAATATATCACCAACGACATTTCTTATTAATTTTGTTATTACTTTTAAATCTTTATCATCAACAGATTCACTTACAAACTTATATCCAGTTTGTTTTTCTAAATTCTTTTTTTTCTTCTTACTAGTCTTACCAAAAGCTTTTGGTGTGGAATATCCAGCTACATTTCCAGTAGCAGTCATTTCTTCTAAACCTTCATCGTCTAAAAGTTCAAGTGTTAATTTCTTAATTAACTCTTTAAATAACTTTCTGTTTTTTATTTCCACTTTTTTTCACTTCCTTTACAAGTTCTAAATATCTCATTGTTTGAATAACATATTCATCTTTAACAACATCTGATTTATCTTCAATTCCACAAAATTTGTCAATTGATTTTATTGCTTCATTCATTTTGATTTTTACAACTTTGTCTTTAAGATTTTTAGAGTGTGTTTGTAAATCTTCCTTTAAACCTTTTATAATTTCTTTTAAAGTATCTTTTAATGAATTTGTATTAGATATATTGTTAATATACTCTCTAAGTAAGTTCTTTTGAGCCGCACTTAATTTTGTATATTTTTGATTGAATTTTTCTAATAAAGTTCTATAAGTTAAAATTCTTAAATCTTCATCATCAGGAAGTTTAGTAACTGTTTCAGATAACTTAATTGAATTATCATTAGTTGTTACATGCTCAACAATATTAAAAAATGATTCTGTTTTTTGGTCTGGTGATAAAGATTTATTATATTCAAATAGTGTATAAATAGATGCGTAAGTTTTGTAATTTGGAACTTTAGAAGACATAAATTTTTGAAGATTGTAATTAGATTGAATCTCCTTAATTAAATTATATCTCTCTCTTCTAAGTGTAGAATTGTTTAAATCATCTCTAGCTTTCATAACTTCATTAATGAAGTAATCAGCTTTACTATCCGACTTAAATTTCTTTGTAATTAGTATGTTATATAGAGCTAATTCTTTTCCTAGCTCCGTATTTTCGTTAAATTTCTCTTTAACGATTTTTACCGCTGGTCCATTGTCTTTATTTAATACATCAGATGTAATCTGTCGTAACAAAAATTCAAACAATAAACCCGTATTGCGGATTTTATTGTGCTTCACTTTACGCATGTTTGAGTCCCCATTTTAATTGGTCACTATATATGTAATTATTCATATATAAATATAATGTTTTTTGTAAATAAGTCAATTTTATTCTTCTTCATCTAAAATTATTTCTTCATTTAACATAGACTTATCCAAATCTTTACCAAACTTGTCTTGTAATTGATTTAGTAGTCCTTCTCTTGCAACAATTGTAGCACCTTTTGATGTAGCCAATGGAGAACCACCTTTAAACTCTCGTTTACCATATCGTTCTCTTTCGTACTTTGTTGCATCTTTTATGTCTTTGGCTGAGTATTCATTACCAAATTCTTTTTTACCAGTTCCACTTCTTCTGTCACCACCATGTTCACCTCGTCTAGCCATTTCAAAGTCTTCGTCATTGTCAACTTCTTCACCACCACCTTCGGCTGGGTCAGTTCCTTCTGTTTCAATTTGTTCCATTCTAAATGCTTGTTTTCTATCCTCAATAACACCCTCAAAGACATCAATTTTTTCTTGGTCATTTAATTCAAAGATATTATCATATATCCATTGTCTTGAAAATAATTTGTTTTCAATCAAGTCATTAGCAATATCTTTTTTCTGAGTTAGTAATTCTAACTTTTCTTGTTGATGTATCATTGATGGATTTGTTAATTCTAATTCAAAATTAATCAATTCTGCATCTTCAAATCCTTGTGTGTATAAATGAACGATTGCAATCTTTTCTAATTCAGCAACAATTGTTTTTTGTAGTCTTTCAATTGTTCTTGCAAATCTAACATCTTCAGCAGCTAATGTAGCCTTTGAACCAACATTCTCATCATATCCCAAAAATGCTTTTGGTATTTTTAATGCCGCCATCATTTTGTTTCTTAAATATTCTACATCATCAATAGCACCCTCATTTGATAAAGCTGGTAAAGTATCAATATTTGTTCCACTATCACCACCACGAACAGGTAAGAAATAATCTTCTGTAATGGATTCCATATTATATTTTAAATTATATTCACCATTACTATTCATTACAGGTGTTTTTTTCATTTTACCAATGATTTGTTGCATAAAGTTATCCACTTCATTTGGTGGAATGTTTCCTATATCAACTTTAAATACTCTTTTCTCTGGTGCTCTCATCATTCTATGAATTAACATAGCGTCTTCCATAAGAGTTAATTGTTTAAATACTCTTCTTGCACCTTCCATCATTGATTTACCATAAGGTAGGTAATTTGTGTCAGCTAAATTTCTAAAATGAGCGATTTCATAGTTTTCAAAAAGCTTTCCAGCTTTTGAAGCTCTTACTGTTTCATTATATTCTTCCAATTGAAATTGAACAAGTTTTGGATTACTTGGGTCATGCCCTTCCATCCTTGATACTTCATATACTGAAAGAGGTTTTACATTAACAACTCCATGTTTATCCAATATATCTAAATGTAAATAAAAATCACCATATTTAGTCATATTTCTAATATAACTCCATAGATTAAATTCAATATTCATTATATCATAAAATAAGTTATGTAATATTTTAGCGACTTTTGGATTATCTGTTTTAATTTTTAATATTCTGTTTTCAATATTATCAACCGTTGATTCATCTGAATATATGTCTAATGCTGATGATATGATTGGGTCAGCATCCATTAATTCATAATCTCTAAATAATTCTTTACGAGCCGTATCATACGCATTTGCATTTTGTTTGGCTGCATATGATGAACCACCATATCCACTTGAATTGATTCTATTATATCTATCAATAAAATTAGATGTTAAAGCTGTTTGAGAAAACTCAACATCCTTTACCCTAACTTGTCCATCATTTGTTTTTCTAACTACGATTTGATTTTGGAATAATTTTCCTAATCTCGTTAATATATTTTCATTGTCTGCCATTTTTTACCTCTTATTTAATTAACCAAGTTAAATCTTCTTTTTCACCTACACCGTTATCCATTTCAAATGGATTTTTAGAAGGCTGTCCTACAGAACCTACACTAAAACCTGCTGCGTGTTCCGATTTGTTTCCATTTGACTTCAACATTGAGTTCATTGTTGCCCATTGTTGGTCATTTTTGTCTTTCTGTAGTCTTAGAGCTGTATCTCTAACCCAAAGAGCTATTGAATAAGACATAACTAAGTCGTCATTGTAACCTTGCATTGCTTGTGCTTTTGATTGTGAAACTCCAGTCTTGTATATAAATACAAATAATTCATCAATTAATCTATTTGAGTGAAGTTTCACTAATTTTTCTCTTGTATATTCTTCCATTTTAGCTATTGCTAATGGACGAGTTTTTGTTGTTGTTGAAAAGCCAGGCACCATATTTCTATCTTGTGCTCTGTATTTGTTTGTAATATTATGTTCTGTATCAACAACTTGTAAATCTTTTGATTGATAGAATAGATTCTTATATCCTCTATCAATAATAGTTTGTATTGTAGCCCAACCAATGTTGTTATTCTCAACTACTAATAGTGCATCATTATATTTCGTTGCAACCTCAATTAAGAAGTTTCCGTAATCCGTTGTAGATAATTGTCCTTTATATTCTGCACATTGTTCCATATCTTCTACTTCAAATACTTGACAAGCAGAAAAGTCACTTCCATCACCACGAGCAACATCAGCAACCACTATATATTCTTTTGTATAATCAGGTTGTCTCCATACCCACATACCTCTATCTATTCCTACCTCTTCAATTGGAGCTTCAATCATTTCTTCTTTATACCATTGTAGAATTGCAGGGTCAACTACTGATTGTCCACTTGATAGAAAGTCCGTATCACATTCTTGAGCTGCTTGTGATGGTCCTAAAATCTTATCTTGCTCTTTTCTCCATTTTTCATCTCTTTCAGGATGGTCTGTCCAATGTAATCTAATGGTATTAAAATTATTCGTACCTTCCTCAGCACCTAACCATTGTTTATGAAACCAATTACCTACACCATTAGGTGTTGATAAAGCAATACAACCACCACCAGTTGATAGTGTTTGTTGTGCAGCTGTCCATATGGTATCAATTCTATCAATAAATGCTGCCTCATCAAGTATGAGTAAAGATAGAGCTTCTGAACGACCAGCAGATTCATTGGATGCAATTGCTTTTATCTGTGAACCATTTGCAAATCGTAGGGATAATTTATTAATCTCTTCTGTATTGGTTTTTAACCATTGAGGTAATCCATCATACATCACTCTTACTTTTGTAACAAGGTTTTTAGCAGTATCCTTACCTGTAGCAATTACCAATATGTTTTTATCATTTTGAAATAACATCATCCATAATGCATATCCAGCTGAAAGAGTTGAGATACCTAATTGCCTAGCCTTCAATATGATATTATAACGATTGTCTTTAAAATCTGTTAAGCACTTTTCTTGAAATGGATATAAATCAAACTTCACCTTACCTTTTGTAGGATGCTGAATAGTACAATACTTTCTCATAAAATGCACAGGGTCGGATGCACATTTTAAGTATTCCCTTTGTATGGCTTGTTTTAAATCACTCATTTTAGTCCAATTGTCCTGCTAAATAAACAGTACTAGATGTAAAGAAGACACCACCAAAGAACCATAAATATCTATTGTGATACCATTTTGGTTTTATTGTTTTAATCATATCTTCTTTGATTTTAATTTGTTCTTCATAAAGTTTTGCTTGTTCATCACAATCATCTATATATTCATCATATTCTTGCATTTGACTTTCTAAATTTGAATAAGCAGTTTCACAAGTTTGTCTTTTAAATTCAAGTTCTTTAATATTATTAAACAAACCTTGTGTTTCTTCTTCTGATAAACAAGTTCCTTCACATTCGGGAGGACAAACTTCACAAGTTGGACAATCAGGACAAGGTTCACCAACTTCTTCATTTAAAATAGGTTCTTGTGTGAATAAAAATGTTAATAATAATATTGTTAATAAATTTTTCATTAGTAGTTCCCACCCCTTTTCCGTGTATTTTTTTTGTTTTGTCGTTGTGTCCTTGTTGACTGTTTTCTCGTTCTTGTTCTTCTTCTTTGATTTACTCCAGTTGTCCTTGCTCTTCCATTAGGAGAAACAGTAGTTACAACAACTGAATTATTATTCATTGAGTGTTCTGTCATAATAGTTCCATCTTGATGTTGATGTAATTTAGCTCCTATTGAAACAAGTGAACCATCGGGTTTATAATATCGTGGTGTTGTTTTGGATGTAAACAATCTTGTAACAGGATTTCCATTTTCAACAACCTCATTAGATACAGGTTGAATTGTTGATTCGGAAGCCAATACCAACAATTGCCCGCCTGGCCCACCAGGCACAAATCCCTCTCGTGCACCAGTAGTTGTTGTATAAGATTCACCCGATTGAGTTTTCAATACTGGTCCATTATAAGGTTTACCAGTTGATTTTATAACATATTGTCCATTATGTCCTGGTTTATGTGGCATTACTTTTTCTCCTTGCTAAAGTTTTTTAAGAAATCAGATGCTTCTTTTTTAGAAACTTTCTTTTTCTTATATTTTTTGTTTTTAATATCGTCAAGAGCTTTTTTCTTACTAGCTAAACTCTTTTTAATTGCTTTTTGTGACTTCTTCTTTTCCTTTAATAAATCAGATATTTTGTTTGATTCTTTCTTCAAACCCTTGAGTTTTTCATCTTTTTTACCTGCACTTCTACCTGATAGAAATGCAACAAGGATTCCACCACATAAAACAAAAAATCCTATAACATATTTTTTTATTTTACTAAACATATTATTTACCAAATGGTAATTTATCCCATACAGGTTTAATTACTGCATCAAATATAATGTCGTCTTTTTTACTTGGTGATAATTTTACGATTTTTTCTAATGTGTAAAATCCTAACATTATCCATTCCCAATTTGCTAATACCCATTCTGTCATTGTATTTCTCCTATGATAGTTTATTTTTACTAATTGACATATTAACCTCACCATTCGCTAAAGCGTTGGCTACTTTCATATCAAATGGATTTTGTTTTCTTTCTTCTATAATTGCATCAATCCATTGTTCCATATCTTTTTCAATAGCTTTCATATTTTTAAAATCTTTTAGTCTTCTATAAGCAAACCATCTTAATTTTGAATCAAATTCTAAATCAAGTTCATAATTCAATTGACAATGGTAACATCTACCATCAGCTTTGTAACAATCTTTATCCCATTTCTTTAAAATAAGTTTTTCACAACCTGAACATTTTTCATCCCAAGAATGATGTGCTCTATTGGATGTATTTTTTGTTCTATATCCATCTTTCTGTTCCCAATGATTACCATCCGAATCAACCCACTTATCACCAACTTTTCTTGTCTGTTCTACTTCTTGGTCACCAACACCAACTTGGATTTTGTTCTTATAGTTACCATCCAACATAGATTGAACTTTTGCTAAATTTTTACTTTCTTTTGCCATAATACCTCTTAATCTTGTATATATAAATATCTAAAAATAAATTAAACCTGTGATTTGATTGATTGGAGCAAATGCACCTGTGAATTTATAAGTTTTACCTTTATACTTGAACACTATTCCTTCACTTGGAACTATAGTATCCACACCACCAATTTTGTTTAATTTATCTAATTGTAATTTCAATGTATTTAATTTTTTCTTATCACCACTAGCTTTTACATTCTCTATTGATGTATTTAATTTCTTTCTAATACTTTGAACTGATTTCTTTGGATTAGCAGCCATAAATCCTTTTACATTCTTTAATATTTCTGCACCTACTCCAAAGAACAATTCTTCAAATGGTTTCATATTTTCTTTTACTTGTTGTTTATGATTTTTTTTATCAAAATCTAATATCGCTTGTAAAACATTTTCTTTCTTTGGATTCGCTGATATGAATCTTTCCATATCTTTTTTTATATCAGCTATTGAATATGATTTATCAAAGAAAGCCCATCTTTTAACTAATCCTTGAACGAGTTTTCCACTTAAATTTTTACTTCCAAATGTTTGGTATATTTTATGTTCCCACCACATTTGGTGATACAATCCTAATGTATCTGAATCTTTTAAACCATAGTCAGCTCTTAATTTATTTAATCTTCCTAAAAACTTATCTTTCATCTTACCAAAATCTTGATGCTTTGGAACATCTAAAAATACAGGTTTTCCTATCTTGTATTTCTTTTGAATATTTTGGTTTCTTTGTTTAATCATACCAGCCAATACTCTACCACTACCTTTTACTTCACCTTTTACATTACCTTTGCCATCATAAACCAATGCTCCGTGAAATACCAATTCAGCTTTGTCATAATTAACCACATTTTCTGACTTAGGCCACATCACTTCTAAATTCATAAAATTATATCCATTGTTGAATATCTTTTCTTTTTGTTTATCTGATAAAGACTTAATTGCTTTTCCTAAATCTTTCATAGCAAATACAAAAGCATCTTTTATATCACCTCTACCTTTGAACTTACTAATAATACCTTTTGTATCTAATGCTGTTTTACCACCATTCTTAATATGTCCTTTGTTTCTAGCTGCAATAAGTTTTCCGTCTTTCCAACTTATCATAATGTTTTGTCCATCAAGTTTTTCTGTAACTCCGTCTTCACGACTTAATGTTCCACCTAAACCATTTTCTATAATTTTCTTTAAATCACCAAAAGTTAAATCTTTGTCATCAAATGGATGTGCCATATGTCCGTATGCTCCACCTTCCATTAATAAACCTTCTTTATACAATACTCTTAAATTACCTTTTTCAATCTGTTTATCTGTATGTAATTTATCCATTTCCTTTTTATTGATTGTAATCGTTGGTTTTGTATCTTTCTTAAATCCTTTTTTAGGAACTGCATAATAAGCTTTTCTCAATCCAAACTTTTTACCAACAACTTCACCTTGTCCACCATATTTTTGTTGTAAGTCTTGTTGAGCTTTTTCTTTATCGTATCTTATCTTGATACCTCTTCTCATTAACTTTTGTTTGAATTTTTTTGTTTTTGCAGATACTTCTGTTAAGTTATCTTCCCACCAATTCTGTGAGAATACTGATTCTTCAACTTTAACACCCTTAATTTCTTTTGATTGTTCCTTTTCTTCTTCTTTTTGTTGTTTCAATGTATCCACAGTATCTTTAGCAATTTGTTTTTTAATATCTTTATCTTGTTTTCTAAATTTCATTAATTCAAAACCAACTTCTTGAGCAACAGACTTAATATTTCTTAACCATTTATCGTATCCTTTTTTACCAGTTAGGTTTTCTTGGTTATTTGGTGTCTTTCCTGTTCCAATGCCGGCAGGTAAATATGTAACAGAATTATGAGGACCTATAGGCCAACCATCTAACATTTCAAATTCACTTGGTGGAAGATTATCAACATCTGCTGTTAGAATATAATTAATTACAGTCCAACCAAGTTTTTCAGCTTCTTGATTTCCTCTACCTTTATAATGTTCTGCATTTTTAAACATTAAACTTGGTCCTGAATCCACTCCTTGAACACCATCAGTTCCAGTATTTGAAACCTCTAATATTTTTTTTATATTATTATGAATTAAAAACTCATCTATTTCTTTTGATTTCTCAAGTCTGAATTTCATAGCTGGTCTTCCGTTTATAAGTAAATCACCTTTTTCATTCCAATCAATTGTTTTAATAACAACCTTTTTGTTTTTGAATTTACCCATTCTAACCGTATCACCTATTTCAATTGGTAAATCAACTCCTTCAAACATATTATCTGATTTCCAAAAATCAGCTGGGTTTTGTGTTAAATCTAAAACTTGTATTCTGGCTTTCTTTACTCCGTGTTTTGATATTAAAAATTTTATTATCTTTTTAGCTTCTGAATTAGATTTAGCTTGTGTATAAAGTATTTCTTCTGAACTCTTACCAGGAGCAATACCCCAAATTACATATTCTTTTTTACTTTCATTAAGTTTTTCCTCACCAAGTAATCTTAAAAATTGAGTTAATATTTGTGGATTTGTTGAAAAATAATTAACTAATTTTTGTTTATTATTTATTATTGATGGTGAAACTTTTAATTTTTTTAAAGCTTTTTCTAAAGATAAATCTTGTAATAATTCTTTATCTTTACCATCATTCCATTTTTTCTTTAAAGGTTTTTCTTTTGTATTATCCCACTCTTTTACAGGTTCATATCCTCTTTTAGATTTATCCTTATCTTTTTGTAAACCACCTTCATTATCATCATTCTCATCATCCCAATCATATGTATCATCTTCAGCAGGTTCTCCATCTATATGAGGACCACTATGAAATTGATGATGTTTTTTGAAATCATCACCAAATTCTGTTTTAGGATTACTTTTCATTTTTTTGTATTTATCTTTTAGTTTTGTTGGTAATCCTTCATTGATTTCAAATAATTTTTTAAACTTATTTACCATCATTTGAAACACACCCTTGTCATAATAACCAAACATCTTTTTAAATAACTTAGCTCTTTGTTTATCGTCAAACTTATCTGAACCGAGTAATTCTCTCATTGTTGTTCCACTAACTTCTTTTCCACCAACTGATATTGAAACATGAGGTGCTGTTAAAACATAACCATTCTCTTCATATCCGTTTAAATTCTTTTTATTTTTCTTATAATCTTGAAAATATTTTCCACCACTTAATCTACCGGCATCTTTTTGACCAAATACATAAACGAAAGCAGTTGTGTCTTTGTCGTATTTCTTTGCTAAGTTTTTAGCCACATAAGGTGACTTCTCTTCTATAATTTTATTTGAAGAAACACCCATTTTAGTCATATGTCTGACTTTTTCTTTGAAGTTCATTGGGTGTCTTGGTGGTTTCTTTATATTGGATGTTGTGATGTAAGCATCGTCAACTTGTTTCTCTAACCACTTATATGTTTTATAGTGATGAGGACCAAATGGTTGAAATCTACCACCATAGATACCAACAACTTTTTTAATGTTTGAGTTGGCTTCTAAAATTGGTTTTATTATTTCTTCTACAAGTTTGTTCAAAATATACCTCTATGTAATTTACGAATTATTTTTCAAATAACCAAGCTTTTTATAATTTAATTCCCAATCCAACTTTGAATTGAAAGTCTTGTTTCTCATTATAATATTCATGCTTATATAAACCAAATATATTTATTTTTTCTGTAAACCATTTTTTTACTTCAGATTTAATATTGAAAATATTATTATCTTCTAAATCTGACTTTATAGATAACCCTACAAGATATTCTAATTTATCTTTTTTAATTTTTTTATTATATCCAACATCTAAAAGTGGTTCTGTTTCTTTAACTGCTAAACCNAATTTAAATCCACTTTTATGTTGCCAACCAATATTACCTATCNTATAATAAATATCTTTNGATTCTTTATTTACATAATCTAATCCTATAAATAAATCATTATCAAATTTATAATTATACTTNCCTGTAATATCAATATAGTTTTCACCTAACTCTCTTTCATAATCTACCTTTTCATAAAAAGTAAATTTACCTTCGTTCTTTTCAGCNTTAACTGAAAATTCATAATCCAAAGGTTTGTCTTCATCGTTAGGTGTTCTTACACTTACTGATGTTGATATAATTGTTGCTAATAATAATTCTTTTATCATATTTCACCTGACCCATTACAAGATGGACAAGTTCCATCCCCCGATGCACCAGAGCCGTGACACATATCACAAACTTCGTTTGCAAAGGGGATGTTACCACAATAATAAGCTATCTTATTATTAGTCAATTTTAATTCTGTTGTTTGGGTATGGTCTTTCTTGAGTTGTTCTTCCCATAACATCACAATCTCCTTCGTCATTGTTAAATTCATCACAATTGAAATAAATATCATTTCCATTATAAGAGTATGAACCATCATCACAATAACCATCACCTAACCAACTTTCAGGTGCACATATTCCGTTACAATCTTCTATAAGTCCTTCTGTACATTCTTCATCTATTGCTTCACAATCACCTAAATCCCATTGTAATTCTTCACACATTAAATTAATTGGAACAACATCTCCATTTTCATCATAAATTCCATAAGCTCCATCGTCACACCAACCATCACCAACCCAAAAATCTGGTGCACAATTTCCATCACAATCTAATATCATT
>JGI25133J35611_10001698_pt1 | contig 11612 bp, 10 predicted proteins | sample ETNvirenome_6_85_FD_35611 | JGI IMG/M metagenome (IMG submission 35611) | reverse complement strand
CTAGTCCAGGAAGGTAAGATTACCGGTAAGACAGTCAGTGACTGGGCGAATACGGGTTTGATAAGTGATGAAATTTTTTCAAGACTCCTAACAAACAAAGGAATGGTAGGAAGACTGGTACAAAAATCAATTGAAGCTTATCAATTAGGGGATAACGTTTGGAAACTCTTTGGCTATCAGTTTACCAAGTCACAATTAAAACCTGCGTTTAAAAATATGGACGATGTTAAGACATACTTTAGAGAAGTGGAAGGCTTTGACTTTAATCCTTTTAAAGCAGGCTCAACAACAGCAGGAAGAAACGGACAAAATTTAAAGACAGTAGAGGATGCTATTAAAGAAGTATCGGGTTTAATAGTTAGAGATACCTATCCTAACTACTCTATGGTACCACGAGCGGTACAAACGATTAGAAAGATTCCTTTCTTTGGAAACTTCGTAGGGTTTACTTCAGAAATGTGGAGAAACTCTTACGAGATGTTAAGAAGAGGAACAGCTGAGATGGGATCAAGTAACCCATACATCAGACAAATGGGAGCGAGAAGATTGTTAGGTTTTATCACGACCGTGGGAACGGTGACGCCAATCACTTATAAAATAGCACAAGAGATGACAGGAGTCACAGATGAAATGATGGAAGCTTACAAACAAAGTTTTGGTGCAGACTTCCAAGAAGGTCACACGCTTATACCCATTACTAAACAAGATCCTGTCACTAAAAAATTCAAAGCAATCGATGCAGATAGTTTACATCCTTATTCAGATGTACAGATGCCATTTAAAATATTTATGGAGACGTGGAGAGATGGGAAGAAAACTGATCAAGGTACATTAGGATTGTTTAGAGATTCTATGTTTAAATCTGTTCAAAAATCATTGGATCCTTTTCTTGCTCCATCCATCATGTGGGAAACCTTTGGAGGCGGGCCTGGCTTTAAAAAAGGAGAGATCTGGCCAGATAAAAATGGAATAGCTAAATCTAAATCAGGTGCCCTCATCGCAGACTGGAATAACGATCAAGATCCTTGGAGTAAAACTCTATACTATATTTATTCTAAAGTTCTTCCAACAACATTAAAGAGTGCAGAGAAAATTTTCAGAGCCTTTAATGGTCAGGTAAGTAAGAGTGGAATAGAATATGATCCTATGACTGAAGTTGCAGCAACGTTAGCTGGGTTTAGAATGCTCGACATTGATGGCTTTAAGGGAATGAAATATAGAGTAGGACAAATTGGAGGAGAGCTAGCGAACGCTAGAAAAGTATGGATTAATCGAGCTATTAATCCTCAATCTTTAATGGATGATTTTGAAAGAATACAAAATGGGTTGAGTCCAATAGGGATTAATTCAGAGTTTAATAATTATCAAAAGAATAGATATAGAATCTGGTCTGACGCCTATAGAGACATCGAGAACTTAAGAAAATTAAATTACACCGAATCTCAAATCAGAGATATGATTGAGGGAAGAAGAACTTTTTCTGCTCAGGAAGTTAATTCTCTTCTTCTGGGAAGATACAAAGCCGCGAAGCCACCGGAAATTAATTTCTTAAAAGAGAATGGATTTTCTGCTCAAATAAAAGAAATTAATAGAGGAAAAGGAACTCAGTATCTACCTCAAGAATTTTATAACAAGAGAGACTTAATTAACCTTCAATTTAAATGGAATAATGCTCCTTTAGGTGTAAACCTAAGTGAAATAGAAGATGAATTAGGAGTGCCTATAGAAATTAGAAGTGACTGGTTAGAGGACGACCAAGATATATATGAAAACCTTATAGATAAACAAGAACTTGAAGATGAACAGCGAATAGAAAATGAGCAGCGACTGAGAGAAGAACGAATGAACAAGTTGGAAGGCAAACAAACCGTGCCGATTGGTACCCCTCCGCTCGATACTGAAATTTTTACCGCGTCGCGTGTATATCCTACTAATTCAGGGACAATCGACCAAACAACCGGCTTGACAAGGAACCAAACAGCGCTACTATCCCCAGGAGAACAGGAGATAGCTAAGAGATCTAACCAGGGTATCGGTAGTCTCACATAATATGCAATTATCTACGAATTTTAGCTTAAATGAGCTTACAAAAAGCCAAACAGCTGAGAGGAAGGGTATTGATAATACCCCTAGTGCTGAGCATCAGGAAAACCTGAAATTGCTTTGTACGTCGATCCTACAGCCTATTCGAGACCATTTTTCTAAGGTGGTGACCATTTCCAGCGGATATCGCTCTCCGGAACTCTGTACAGCCATAGGTTCAAAAATCACGAGTCAACATGCCCGTGGAGAAGCGGCTGATTTCGAAATTTTTGGTTTATCTAATAAAACCCTAGCTGATTATATTGATTCAGAACTTCATTATGATCAATTAATCCTCGAGTACTGGAAAGAATCGGATCCAAACTCAGGATGGGTGCATTGCTCTTTTTCACAAGGTAAGAATCGTAGACAGTATTTGAAAGCATATAAAGACGAAAACAACAAAACACGTTACGAACCACTATAGGAGGGAATATGATAGTACGGACATGGAACTGGTGTAAGGATAGTTATGAATTGGTGATGGTGAAAATTCCAAATCGTTACCAAGGATTAATTTTATTTATTATGCTTCTTGCAATTTGGTATAAGTAATTATATCCAATCTCGTAACTCTTCGCCCATCACTGCAGAAGCGATGTTAATTTTCTTACGAAGAGCTTTAACGATTTTATTATCAACTGTATCCTCAGCGATGATATCGATGTAGGTAACAGGTTTCTTTTGTCCAATTCTATGAATTCGATCTTGAGACTGAAGTCTTTTTTCCAAGTCGTAACCATTCGAATAATAAATCATGGTCGACGCTGCAGTGAGCGTGATTCCATAACCACCCGTTGCCGGCGTTCCAACGATAAAGCGTACTTTAGAATCATTCTGAAAAGCCTCACGATTCTGGTCCCGTAAATCTTGGGGAGTGAGTCCATAATAATCAACCACTGATCCCGGACCGTGGACCTTTTGAATTTCCTTGATAATTTTTTTAACATCATGTTGGTAGTGAGCCCATATCACAACCTTTCCTTCAATCTCATTCAACACCTCCATAAGTTCTGATAATCTGTTATTCTTTATATCCTGTATACTTCCATCATCCGCTGTGAAATGACCACAAGTAATTTGTTGTAATCTCATAATTTGAGTCAAAGCAGTGGCTGTCGTCACCGCCTTACCATTAAAGAAAGCCAAGGCCATCTTTTTCATTTGAGCATAAACTTGTTGTTGCTCTTTGGTTAATTCAATTTCTCTTTTCATAAATGTTTTAGGGGGTAGGTCTAAGCAATCTTCTTTTAAAACTCTAAAAGAAAAAGGTTTTAATTTATCCGCAAGTTCGTCAAGATGTCTAAATTTAGTTATAATTTGAACAGAACGACCATAAAAATTAGCGGTTTTCATTTCTGCATATCTATTTCTAAAAGCATAATAAGAAGCAAAATCTAATAAATAAGGATCTAAGAATTCACATTGCGTATATAAATCTAAAGGATTTTTAGTCACAGGAGAACCGGTTAATATTCTTCTATATTTAGCTTGTTTAGAAATTCTAATAATATTCTTTGTTCGTTTAGCTTTAGGATTTTTAATTGTCGTACTTTCATCAATCACCATTAAGGTCTTGTGAGAAAGCATAAATTTTTCCGCAAATTTTAAACCTTTAGGAGTACTAAAGGCCTCTACATTCATAATCAAAATATGAAGGTTTTCGTCTGTTTCAAATAAAGTATTTAATTTTTCTTGTTGTTTTTTATTGATAAGGGACTGCCACAAAACTGCCTTCTTTTCGACATGATCTACTAAATGTGCAGGTAATTCTTGATTAAACCAGGTCCCAATAACCCCTTTAGGTGCCACAATTAAGGCACCATCAATCTTACCCCTATCATAGAGCATGGACATATTGTCGATGAGAACTTTGGTTTTACCGGTTCCCATTTCCATAAATAAAGCATAAACTTCTCTATTCCACGAAGTTTCAAGAGCATCAAGCTGATGCTTATAAGGTTGTGTCTTAAATTTATATTTCATAACTTTCTAATATTGCCCCCCTCCCACCATTTCATTCTTTCTGATGTTGCATTATATATGATTGTATGATACGTTGTCAACAATGAAAGAAGAAAATAATAAATTACCAGTTGTTTATGTAATTCAAGAAATTGCAGGGACCAGAGAAGGGCGTCCTAAAATTAATATATTGGGGGCCGCTGAATATGGAACTTTCAGGTTTTTATTACCTGAACTCTCACAAATCATTTTTTCACCAGGACCTTTAATCTTTAAATTAAGAAAAGGATTAAAAGAATTTAATAAAAAAGATTTTTTATTATTAACAGGCGATCCAGCCATCATAGGGGTTGCATGTTCTATCGTTTCTGATATAACGAGTGGGAAGTACAAGTTACTTAAGTGGGATAAACAAGAAAGAAAATATTATCCTATTGAAATAAATTTATATGAAAGAGGAGAAATCGATGAATAAAATAGACTTTGAAAAAGATCAAGAAGAAGTTCTAACTCGCACCAAAGAGATTAGATCTTTATCTGATGAAGTTCTTAAATTAAGAACTTTAGAAGATGAAATAAAAAGAGAAGAAGAAGCTCTTAAACAAAAACAAAAAGAAATAGACAGAATTTCGCAAGATGTTATTCCAACTCTTTTAGGAGAGATGGGATTATCATCTTTAAAATTAGCTGATGGTTCAGCTATAGATGTGAAACCGTTTTATAGTGCTAGCATTTCTGTGAAGAACAGAGAGGCGGCTTATAAATGGCTTCGTGAACAAGGCCTAGGGGATATTATTAAAAATGATGTCACCGTTTCCTTTGGACGGAACGAAGATAACAAGGCGGCAGATTATGCTAACCTTGCGCAGAGTCACGGGTATCAACCGACACAGAAGTTGAAGGTTGAGCCCATGACTCTCAAAGCAATGGTCCGTGAACGTATTGAGAAAGGTCTTGATATGCCCATGGATACTTTTAACGTGTTCGTAGGAAACCGAACCAAACTAACAAGGAAACAATAACAATGAACCAAGAAACACGACAAACAGCAGTTGCTAAAAAAGCAAATGCACAGCTTCCATCCACTGGATTATTTGAAGGTGATGCGAACGCTGGCTTTCAAACGATGTCGCAAGATGATCTTGCACTACCGTTTTTGAAAGTTCTAGGACAGCTGTCTCCGGAAGTTAATACGAGACATGCTAAACATATTAAGGGGGCAGAACCTGGTATGATCCTAAACACCGTTACGAATGAACTTCATGACGGATCAAAAGGTATAAATGTCATTCCCTGCTACTACAAAAGAGAATTTGTAGAATGGAAGGACAGAGGAGAAAGTATGGGCGCTCCAGTTGGAGTACACGCTGCCAATTCTGATGTTGTTAGCTCTGCAAAGAGAGACAACATGAATAAAGATCGATTACCTAATGGTAATTATCTTGAAAATACAGCGAGTCACTTCGTACTGATGTTAGGCGATAATCCCTGCACAGCATTGATTACCATGAAGGCAACTCAATTAAAGACGAGCCGTAAATGGAATACAATGATGATGGGCATTAAGCTCCAGGGTAAGAACGGCTTATTTACTCCACCAACATATAGTCATGTTTATAAATTGACGACTGTTCAACAGTCCAATGATAAAGGAACATGGTTTGGTTGGGATGTATCTAAAGTGGGTCCTATCCAAGATAGAGCAATGTATGACCAAGCGAAAAGTTTCTCTAAGAATATTTCTAAAGGAACTGTTCAAGGCAAGCATTCAAGTGATTCCGAACCAAAAGGGAACACTCCTTATTAAGGAATAACACTCCAGTGTTATATGGGGCGCAAGCGGGAGACTTAATGCGCCCCGTTAAATAAGAGAAAGGATGTATGAGATTTGCTGAGATATTTAATGGTTTAAAGAGAGCATATGGTTGTACCTATATAAAAACGCAACCCACGAATGGTGAGAAATTGAAAGGGAAATCTTTCATCAAGAGAGAACCTGTCACCTTACAACATTACGAAAATCACATAAAAGGAATCGAACCTACATTAGGTATTGTCCCTATTACCGACGATAACACTTGCGTATGGGGATGTATTGACGTTGATAGTTATGCAGGTTTTGATCATATCAAATTATTAAAAAAAATTAAATTATTTAAACTTCCACTGATTGTCTGCAGATCTAAAAGTGGAGGAGCACACATCTTTTTATTTTCAAAAAAATTTATAGAAGCTAAAGTCATGAGAGATAAACTCTTAGAAATAAGAGCCATCTTAGGATTTGCTAATGCAGAAGTTTTTCCAAAACAAATAGAATTAAAATCAGAAGAAGATACAGGAAATTTTTTAAACCTACCTTACTTTCAAGGAGACAAGACAACACGATATGCTTTCACAGAAGAGGGGAAAGCTGCAACGTTAGAACAGTTTTATGGTCTCGTCGATGCTTATGCGACGAATGTGTCCTCCATAAGAGTGGAGAGGCCTCAATCAGATTTTTCTGATGGTCCTCCATGTATTGAAACATTGGCGGCTGAAAAAATTACAGAAGGAGGGAGAAATGCCGCCCTGTTTCATTTTGCGGTTTTTGCAAAAAAGAAATGGAAGAACTGGAAAGAGAAAGTATCCTGGTTTCATGAGAATTATATGATTGGAGAACTTGATCAATCGGAAATAGACATCATCAAAAAACAACATGAGAAAAAAGACTGGGGCTATAAATGTAAAGATGAACCTTTATGCAGTCATTGTGACAAAACCCTATGTCGTACTAGAAAATTTGGAATAGGAAATGCACCAACATTTCCAGAGTTAAGCGACTTACAAGAGATTCAATTAGAACATCCTTATTATTATTTAAACGTGGATGGTAAGCGATTAAAATTAGATAGTGCTAAACATTTGAGACAACAATCTTTATTTGAAGAAGCGTGTATAGCCGGAGTAGGAATGCTACCTCCAACTTTAAAAACAAAAGATTGGAAATCTTTAATTAATGGATTACTTGCAGGAAGAGAAGTTATTGAAGCTCCTGAAGGAATGAAAACAGAAGATCAATTGCTAGAACATTTAGAAGATTACTGTAGTGATCGAAGACAAACAAAACGGAAAGAAGATATTGAAAGAGGAAACGTTTGGAGTGATGAGCAACATCATTACTTTAAGTTCAGACATTTCTTTCATGACCATTTACAAAGAAGACGATGGGCCCATGATTATCAGAAAACTTCTGCGTGGATGAAAGAATGGTTTGATGCTAAGATTAAAGTATTAGATGCGGGAGGAAAAAGTATGAAAGTCATGTATGTTAAAAAATTTGATATAAAGAAAACAGAATTTAAATCACCCACGTATAAAGAGAAGGACGTATTCTAATGACAACGATTGTATTAGGACCACCAGGTACAGGCAAGACAAGAACTTTATTAAATAAAGTAGAAAATTATTTAAAAGAAACAGATCCCGATAAGATTGGTTACTTTGCCTTCACACAGAAAGCTGCTTATGAAGCAAGAGATAGAGCAATGAAGAAGTTTAATCTTACCGAAGATGATCTTCCTTACTTTAGAACCTTACATTCATTAGCCTTTAGACGATTAGGAATTAAAAAAGAAAATGTAATGCAGCCCCATCATTATAAAGATTTAGGAGATAAATTAAAACTTCCTCTATCGGTTCCAAGCTGGGACAATGATGAAAGTCATACTTTCTTTTCTTCTAATAGTGAAGAGTTAAACATTATTGATAAAGCTAAACATAAACAAATTACCGTAGAACAACAGTACGATCTAGGGGAACATACTAAAGAAGTTTCAAGAGAAAAATTAATTATATTAGATAATGAATTAAGAATTTATAAAAAAGAATATGGTCTAATCGATTTTCATGACATGATTTCAGATTTTATTAAGAGTGATAAATGTCCTAAGTTCGATGTCACTTTCATTGATGAAGCTCAAGATTTATCTAGAGTTCAATGGGATATGGCCAAAAATATATGGACCAAGACGGATGATTCTTTTGTTGCCGGCGATGATGATCAGGCTATTTTTAGATGGGCTGGAGCTGATGTGGATAGTTTTATTGCCCTGGATGGTAAAATAAATCAATTAATTCAATCATTTAGAGTACCTGCTAAAGTTCATAAATTAGCGGCTAACATTGTAAACAGAATTTCAAATAGAATCAATAAAAATTGGTTGCCTTCTAAACGTGAAGGAGACGTTAAATGGTATGATAGCTTTGATCAAATTAATTTAAAAGAAGGAAATTGGTTGATTTTAACACGAACTAATTTTCAACATAGAGCAATTGAAGAAGTTTTATATAAAGATGGTTTGTATTATAAAAGTAGAAAAGGAAAGAACTACGAAGCAGAATTATATAAAGCTGTTGCTGATTGGGAAAATTTGCGTAAAGGATCATTATTAGAATATAAAAAGTTATCACACATCTTTAGTTATATGAGTCCTAGAAATTTAGATAAAAATAAAATTCAAGGGATGGCTAAAGAAGCTTTCTATGGCATAGATCAATTACGTAAAGATTACGGTCTTCAAACTAATGCAGTTTGGTATGANGCGTTGGATGGTGCGGGATCAAGACGAGTAGAATATTTAAGATCCATGAGAAACAATGGAGAAAAATTAAATCAAGATCCAAGAATAAATATATCCACAATTCATGGTGCAAAAGGAGGAGAGTGTGATAATGTAGTGTTATTAACAGATCTTACAGAGAATACTCAGAAAGGATATGATAGAAATCCTGATGACGAAGAAAGATTATTTTACGTAGGAGCAACAAGAACTAAAGAGACTTTACATATTGTAAGGCCTAAAGACATTTATAAAGGATATAAGATATGAGTATATGGGAAAAACAAATTGGTGGACAACATTATAAGAAAATGAAAATTCAGCCAAGTGAATTCGTTCATAAAAATAAAATGTTATTCGCAGAAGGAAATGTAATTAAATATATTTGCCGCCATCCATTTAAAGATGGTAAGCAAGATTTATTAAAAGCCATTCATTACTGTGAAATGATTATTGAAAGAGATTACGATAAAGAAGAAGAACCTAAGGAATCGTGGGTTGAAGGCTACAGAAAGTGGAAGAAGAATGTATAAACCCTTACCCAAAGAACTACAATTAGGATCATCAAAGATACACGAGATGGGTCTCTTCGCCAAAGAAGATATTCCCACAGGAACTAATTTTGGAATGTCACATATACAAGTGAGTGACACCATAGTGAGAACACCTCTTGGAGGATTTATTAATCATAAAGATAACCCTAACTGTGAAAAAGTTAAACTTTATTTTAAATCTGATCACACAGAGTTTACCAAATGGAATTTAATTACTATTAAAGACATTAAAAAAGGAGAAGAGTTAACATTGAGTTATACTTTTTATAAAATATGACATTACAACCGCCCTTGTGGCAACCCCAAACAGAGTGGATTCCACCTGATGAATTTCCAGATCTGTCCACGTATACAGAAATTGCGATTGACTTGGAAACAAAAGACCCTGACCTTATTAAGATGGGCTCAGGTTCTGTTACAAGTAATGGTCATGTTACGGGTATTGCTGTCGCCGTAGAAGGTTGGTCCGGTTATTATCCCATCGCTCATGAAGGGGGCGGGAACATGGATCGAGACAGAGTCTTGTCCTGGTTCAGAGACGTCATGAAAACGAACGCTCTTAAAATTTTTCACAATGCCATGTACGACATGTCTTGGATTATTACCTTAGGCATTCCTGAAATTAATGGAAGAGTTGTGGATACGATGATTGCAACCGCCATCGTTGATGAGAATAGAAGACGATATGATTTAAACTCTTGTACACGCGAATACATTGGTAAGGGAAAAGACGAAGGAGTCTTATATACGACTGCCAAAGAATGGGGAGTCGATCCTAAAGCTGAGATGTATAAACTTCCAGCTATGTATGTAGGTTCTTATGCAGAGAAAGACGCAGAGATTACATTAGAGTTATGGAATTATTTAAAACAAGAAATACAAAACCAAGATTTAGAAGCCATCTTTAAATTGGAAACTGATTTGTTTCCTTGCCTGGTGGCGATGAGACACAAAGGAGTCAGAGTTAACGAAGAGTTAGCTCAAACGTATAAAAAAGATTTAGTTGAAAAAGAGAACAAGCTTTTACAAAAAGTCAAGAAAGAAACAGATTTAGATGTTCAAATTTGGGCGGCGAGAAGTATAGCACAAGTCTTTGATAAATTAAAGCTACATTATGATCGAACCGCTAAGACAAATGCCCCTTCATTTACGAAGAACTTTTTAATTAACCACCCCCACCCTACGGTTAAACTGATAGCCCAGGCTCGAGAAATAAACAAGGCCCATACCACTTTTATAGATACTATTCTAAAACATTCACATAAGGGAAGAATTTATTCTGAAATAAATCAGTTAAGATCTGATAACGGTGGCACGGTTACCGGAAGATTTTCTTACGCTCATCCAAACCTCCAACAGATTCCGGCACGGAATAAAGAATTGGGTCCTATGATTCGTTCTTTATTCTTGCCGGATGAAGATTGTACGTGGGGTTGTTTTGATTACAATCAGCAAGAGCCTAGACTCGTTGTACACTATGCGTGTCTATCAAACATGTATGGTGTTGATGAAGTTGCGGACGCGTACCACGAAGGCGACGCCGATTTTCATAGTATTGTAGCAGAGATGGCTGGGATCCCACGTAAACAAGCGAAGACTATTAATCTAGGATTGTTCTATGGAATGGGAAAAAATAAACTACAAGCAGAATTAGGAGTTTCTAAAGATCGAGCGGATGATCTTTTTAAAAAATATCATGGTAAAGTTCCATTTGTTAAAATGTTAATGGATGCTGTGATGAGAAGAGCCCAGGACTCTGGTAAAATTAGAACTTTATTAGGTCGTGTATGCCGGTTTCATTTATGGGAACCAGCACAGTTCGGGATTCATAAGGCATTGCCGCATGAAGAAGCACTCAGGGAACACGGACCGGGGATTCGAAGAGCTTATACATACAAAGCTTTAAACAAACTTATACAAGGTTCAGCAGCTGATATGACTAAAAAAGCCATGTTAGATCTCTATAATGCAGGAATTATACCCCATATTCAGGTGCATGATGAGTTGGACATTTCAGTAAAAGATGATAAACAGGCTAAACAAATTATTGAAATAATGGAGTCCGCAGTTGAACTTGAAGTACCAAATAAGGTAGACTACGAAACAGGTAAAAATTGGGGAGATATACATTAGGAGGAAATATGGAAAAAGTAAAACAATTATGGGCTAAAGCAGTCGCTCATAAAAAAATATCTATAGCTGTCGCTGTAGTTATCATTATATTAATCATCGCAGCGTAGGTTTTATGATAAATGGCATACTTAAATGTGAACATACCGGCAACGTATGCCCAGATCAGAAGAGAATTCTTTTATGATCTCAAAGATCACCATGGAGAGGTGGAAGACTGTGTTATCTTTGGTCTTGCATCGATTACAGGGCGTGCTCTATTGTTTCATGCAATTATGGAAAA
>JGI25133J35611_10001652_pt1 | contig 11811 bp, 16 predicted proteins | sample ETNvirenome_6_85_FD_35611 | JGI IMG/M metagenome (IMG submission 35611) | reverse complement strand
GCATGTCTGAATATAGTATAATAAATAAATTGAAAGATCAGAACAAATTAAATGATCAGATCTTAACATGCATTAATAATCTAACTTTAGAAGATGTAATAGCAGTCAAACTTGAACTTTCTACTAATTTATTAAACCATAGATTATATGGTCTTGACATATGGAATAATATGTCTAAAATTACTAAAGAAGCTGTTTTGAAATTTTCTATGTCTGTTACTAAAAACAAAACTGATGCAGCTAGATTCCTAGGAATAACTCAGCAAAATTTCAGAAGAGCATTAAAAAGCTATAACATTGAAAAGGAATAAAATGCTTAATTATATAACACTTACTTTACTTGGTTGTCCGGTGCCGCTTAAAGTCGAAAACAAGCCCGACACTAATTCTATTGTAATCGAAGAACCACTACCAACTGAATTTGGTGTCATTGAAAGAGAAGATTGTGATCAGAAAGCAATCGGTTCAGATGTTTGCAACATATTTTTATATGATCAAAACAAAGACATATGGGAACTTTACGACCATAAAGGTAAAGTAGTGGTTTTAGACATCTCTACAGTATGGTGTGGTCCTTGTCAAGCTGCTGGTATGAGAACACAAGCAATCCAAGATGATTATGGAGATCAATTAGAGTTTGTTACCTTTCTAGTAGAAGGGCCAACAGGTGAAGCACCCACAGATGAAGATATGCAATCATGGGTTACCTCACACAATGTAACAACTGCTCCTATATTACAGGCATCCAGAGAATATGTTATGGATCCAGCTGGAATCACAGGATATCTTGTGGGAGGGTTTCCAACTTATGTCTTTTTAGACAAAGATTTAAAAATTCATGTTGGCGCCGTAGGATTTAATGAAGGTTATGTCCGATCAGTTATTGATGAGTTATTATAATGTATAAAGTTTATAAATACGATGGACACTATATTCAGGGTGAATTAATTAGTAAGCACACTACAGAGAGTGCAGCGATGAAATCAGCTAAAAAGAACATTTTTTTCAAAAAAGCAGTAAAAAGTAAAATAGTTACGCCAAAAGTTATTTGGCTCGATGGTGAAGATAATGCTCCGGTTGGAGTAATTACTATGAAATAAGGGGGCGCCTAGGCTTCGACAGGGTAAAAAAGAAAAATAGTGCAAGCAGGTTAGATACGACCTCAACAGTTCAAAAACAATAGTTGCAAATAACAACAATCATTTCGAATCTGTCCGCTTAGCGGCATAATCGGGAGGCCGCTCAAAGCCTTCTATCCAATTTGAGCAAAACAACAGATAAGTTGTAAAAATCAAAGCACTCAATGCAACAGGATGGTAAGCGTTGTTTTACAACCATCTATCTTTTCAGATTGTGATAGTAATCTGAACAAGCTTGTGAATGACTACAATTGGACTTATTCTGGACGCGGGTTCGATTCCCGCCGCCTCCACCATCATAGGAGAATAATATGTCAATACTTGATTGGTTTAGAAAACCTACTATAAAATCCAAAAAACCATCTTTTGATTTTGAAGACGGAATCGAAGATGCTCTTTGGGATATTAAAGAAAAGTATGATCTTGAAACTGAAGAAGTTGAAAGAACAGTTTTTGAAAAAAGGCACAATTTAAATTACATGAATGAATGTGTAAAAAATAATCCCGATCATAAGTAATTATATGAAGATATGGGTTGCTTTATATAAAGGTGAAGGCACTTTAGTTAATAAAATTGTCCGTTGGTGGACAAAAAGTGCTTATAGTCACGCAGAACTTATCTTAGATGATAAACAAACTTGGATAGGGATTAGCCCCTTTATTAAAGCAAAATTGGTGCAACGAAAAGTATCGAATTATGATCCTACTAAATGGGATTTTTATGAGATCGCCGTAAACCAAGAACAACACAATTTAATATTAGATTTTTTTAATTTGACTAAAGAGGCACACTATGATTGGGTCGGTATGTTACTTTCTCAATGTTTGCCTTTTCACATTAAAGAGAAAAACAAATGGTATTGTAGTGAGTGGATATTGTATGCTTTAAGGATTTCGAATATCATTGATTGGAAAATAATTAAAATATTTGACCAAGCAGACTTGTCACCTTCCAAATTACATGATATACTAGTTTTATGTAACTTTAAAAAAGTTACGCTGGAGTAAAAAAATGGTAGTACATAAAGATATGTTTGATGAAAGTAGCGAGACAGAAAGAGCGACTGTATTGGTGTCAGGAGGATTTGATCCTGTACATGCAGGACATATAAGAATGATTAGGCATGCGGCAGAATACGGTGATGTAATAATAATAGCTAATTCAGATGATTGGTTATATCGCAAAAAAGGTTTCATATTCATGGAATGGGAAAGAAGAGTAGAAATCCTCAACGCAATTAAGGGTGTAGTACTCGTAGATTCAGTCGATGACACCGATGGTACAGTTTGCGAAGCTATACGGAGACTTAAACCAACTTACTTTGCAAACGGCGGCGATCGAGGACGCTCAAATACTCCCGAACAAACTGTTTGTGAAGAATTGGGAATTGAACTTTTGTGGGGTGTCGGTGGAGAAGAAAAACTTGATAGTTCCTCTGATTTAGCCAAAAAAGTCCGCAATTTTAAAATGCCGCCCCAAAGGACTAAATCAAAATCTTCTGGTAGATAAATCTCGGGTGTATATATAATGATGGACAATTCAAAAACTTTAAAGTTAGATTCGTCATTCAGACCCATTGAGGTCATCGATGCAGTGGAGGCTTTAGTACTTTGTTTGATTGGTAAAGCACAAGCAATTGAATCTTATAGCGAAGTAATTAATTCAGTAAATGAGGCATTCCAATTACCATGTGTAATAGCACTAAAAAGAATAGTCAAATTTAGATATAAAACGATACCATGTCACAGAAGAAACATTTTTTGGAGAGATCAGAGTCAGTGTCAATACTGCGCAAAATATTTTATGACTGATAAATTAACTATTGATCATATTGTCCCGCGGTCCCGCGGCGGCAAAAACGAATGGCTAAATTTAGTCACTGCATGTAAAAAATGCAATCAAAAAAAAGGTGATAAAACTCCTTCCGAAGCTGGGATGCCTTTGGTTAGAAAACCTTCAATTCCCAAATCGGATATTTTTAAAAATATAAGTAAAAACCAGATTATATCTAGATGGAAATATTACTTATGGTGAGATATGTTAAATAAAATGATATGCTATATTTCAGAAGTGGGCCAAAATAATTTTTATTACCCAAGCAGAACCAAAGCTATTTTGAGTGATAATTGCGAGTTTCATGAACTCACATGGCTCGGAGGCCAAGATAGAAACCTTCGACCTGTAAAAGTCAAAAACAGTTGTTTATTGCCAATGGATTTAAAAGCGCCTTCTGCGGATAAAATATTAGCAAAAGATAACAATTCTTATTCTGTGGTTTGGATCGAGAAGTAAGAATAGTTCCTCTTTCAGAAAAGGNAATATATAAAGATTTTATCATTTGTTTATTGACAGGTGGTACAATGTGCGTTATTATAGATNATATAAACCACACTTATTTTGTCCCTTAGCTCAGTTGGTAGAGCAGATGACTGTTAATCATCTTGTCCGCGGTTCAAGCCCGCGAGGGACAGCCACTTAACATAGGAGAAAACATGTCTGTTGTAAAAAGACTAAAATCATTGAATCTGCCAGAAGATGCAATGATTAATTTAACATTTGAAGAGGGANCTGATGTCTTCCACTTTAATGAAACTGAGGTAGAAGATGCTATTAACGAAACTAGCGTTATTAGTGAATTTGCCTCTTTGATTGCGAACACCAAACTCGATGCCCGCAATCGCTGGAGTGGGAATGTTATTGAACATCTTCGCGAACAAGAATATCTAGAAGCCTACGAGCGCGGCTCACATGGGTTCGAAGAATATTTGGCAGATACACTGTCAGAAAATTTTTATGATGTTGATTTAATCGAANATTCTACTCAAAAATATGATCACAAGCGCGGATTTACTACATTGACTGCAACTGTCGATGTACCGGTATCCAATTTTATTGAGGTCGACCCATTTGTATCAGGTTGGACTGTAACGGTTAAAACTGAAAATGGTACTTTGAGTTTTGATGGTTAGTGCGCGCTGTTCTGCTCGCGCATTTAGTAAGCAGGACGGGGCCGCCGCTGGTCACGCAGGCGGAGGTTGTCGACTTACCTAGTCCATGGCAGAAAAGTCGTTATTGGGGTGAAGCGCCACAGGCAGGTGCACCGGACTGTTACTCCGGATGTTGTTGGTTCGAGTCCAACCGCCCCAGCCATTTCGCGGGAGTAGCTCAGTGGTAGAGCATCTGGTTGCCATCCAGAAGGTCGCGAGTTCAAATCTCGTCTCCCGCTCCATTTTATTCTAAGGCCATATATACTAATGTGGGTTTAGATAAATTAGATAAAATTATAGAAATAGTAGCAGAATTATCAGTGCTGTGTATGGTTATGTTTTTAGCAGCCTTCTTTTGCTACAGGGTATTATTATTACCAAAAGCAGCCGACAAAGCTATTGAAAGAATACATGAAGTTGAAGAAATCTTATCGGAAAGGAGATAAAGTTCTCGTAAATTCGTTTGCAGGTCCCAATGTTTGTGTTACTTTAAAAAGGCGTTATATCGCTGAGAAAACAGATCACAAACTTGGTGTGGATGGATGGGAAGCAATGATCATTCACCAGAAAGAAGTAGACAAGTTGCGTAAGTGTGGTGTACCATATAAAAAAGGCGAAAAACCAAAAGTATGGGTGTTTGATTGGCAGATAATCAAAAAATGCAACTAGTTATGGTAAGCTCACAAGGTATGTATGGCTAAGAAAAATTATGTGTTAGATACAAGCGTCTGCTTAACCGACGCTGATGTAATCTACAAATTTGATAATCACGATATTTTTATTCCTCTCAAGGTTTTAGAAGAAATCGACGGACACAAAAAACGACAAGACTCAGTTGGAGCTAATGCTAGACAATTTATTAGAACACTCGACGCTTTAAGAGAAAAAGCAAATTTAGAAAAAGGTGTTAGAATTGCAAAGGGTCTAGGGATCTTAAAAGTAGTTTCATATGCTATTTTGAAAGAAGTTATATTTCCTCCTGATTAGATATGAGACACCCGGATCATACAATCATAGCTACAGCTAAAGGGATTCAGGCAGATTGTGAAAACAGAAAAACAATCTTGGTCTCACGCGACATTAATATGCGCGTTATTTGCGATTCTATTGGGTTAGAGGCTCAAGATTATATCTCTGAAAAAGCTGCAGCATCATTTGAAGAAATGTACAACGGTTTTATTGTTCATTCATTTGATGATGAGGTGATCGATCGATTTTATGCAGACGAAGAAATAATGTTAACAGCAGACGAGGCTGAACAAATAATGCACCCTAACCAATATGTTATGATGGTTTCTAATGCTAACGAAAAGAAATCTGCATTAGCAAAATTTAAGAACCATCATGAACCCTTGCAAAATATTGTACATAAGAATCTTCATGATTGGAACATCGACGCGAGAAATAAGGAACAAGCCTTTGCTATCGATATGTTAATGAATCCTGATATTAAGATTGTTTCTCTTGTAGGTCGCGCCGGCTCTGGAAAAACCTTATTAGCGATTGCGGCAGGGTTACAACAAGTACTTGGCCTTCGAACAGAAAATAATCATTATTCTCGATTGATAGTTTCTCGACCGGTCCAACCATTAGGGAAAGACATTGGCTTTCTTCCCGGGACAATGGAAGAAAAGATGTTGCCATGGCTGATGCCAATTCAAGATAACCTTAAATTTCTAATGGGTGACAGAACAAATCTAGAGATGTATCTGGATAAAGGCAAAATTGAGATCGAAGCACTTACTTATATCCGCGGCCGATCAATATCTAACGCCTTCATTGTGATTGACGAAGCCCAAAACCTAACAAAACACGAAATTAAAACTATTATTACACGCATCGGCGAGGGCACGAAAATCATCCTCACTGGCGATGTAGAGCAAATTGACAACGTATATGTCAATGAGACCTCAAACGGCCTTGCACACGCCGTAGAGAGCTTTAAAGAGTATCCTATTGCGGGTCACATGACCTTCAAGAAGGGAGAAAGGTCAGAATTGGCAACTTTAGCTTCAAAAGTGTTGTAAAATACATTATTGTATGTTATATTATTTACAGGAGACTTTACTATGAGTGAAGAAAAAACTATTACAGAAGAACAACTCCACGAAAATCCCGATCTTGGCCTTATTCTCGAAAGAGATACAGGTCTTAAGGATTATCTTGTGGAATATGTCGGAACAAAATTCGACCAAGAGGCAGTGACGGTGGCAATGATAGTCGATATCATGGCCCTTGAATTCCCAGAATTTATGGTAGCAATTGCCGAAGAGAACTTTCTCAGAGGCTATAAGACAGGACTGGATGACGCATATGGAACAACTGATAGAGAGACTGAAGAAACAACAGAGCAGTAGAGTAGATTTCTACACGCCGACTGGCTTACACGTCTATTTTAAAGATGAGATGCTCGATGGCTCTATTAATGTAGATTCGGCAGTTTCTCGTTTTGAATCAATGCTGCCGCGGCACCTCTCATCTTGTATAGAGATGATTATTTTTGGTGATTTTGAAGAATTTCATGAAAGATCTTTAAATGCTTTTTATGATTCCGGAACAATTTACGTCACAAATCTTCAAGATGACGAAAGTGACATATTGGATGACCTAGTGCATGAGTTGGCTCACGGAGTCGAAGAGCAATACGGTTATCAGATCTACGGCGATCAGAAGCTGAAAGATGAATTCTTAAATAAAAGAATGCACTTATACAAGATTTTGTGGGAAATGGGTTTCAAGGCACCAAAGGCATTTTTCGAAGATACTGAATATGATCAAGAATTCGACGAGTTTCTCCATCAGACAGTAGGCTACGATACTTTGAGTAATGCGATGCAAGGACTTTTCATTAGCCCCTATGCAGCCACATCATTGCGAGAATATTTTGCAACTGGATTCACAGATTTTTTCATACACCCAGATCATAAGCTTTTAAAGACAGTGTCCCCAGCCTTATACGATAAAATTATTTTTCTCCAAAAAGAAGAAAACCTTGACTTTTAGATTTAATAGGTTATAATAGTAGTTGGAGGTAAAAGAATGGCACACATATCATTCTCTGAGTTAAAGGATTGGGTCCATTGCGCGTTTTATCACAAGCTGACCCGCGTAGATAAGATTGACGGGTTTACTGGTAATGAATATACAGCGTTCGGAACCGCAATACACTCAGTATGTGAGAAAAAGTTACTTCAAGAAGAAGTAAAAGAAGACTTCTTTGTTAAAGAACTTAAAAACAATATTGCTGAGCTTGACGAAGATCACAAGATTAATAAAAAATTAGTACTGGATATGATCGGTCAAGGCAAGAGAATTATTCCTGAGATCGAAGACGCTCTATATGATTATTTTCCAGAGTTCGAAGTAATGGCTGTAGAAATGCCCCTTTTTGAGACAATTGAAGGGGAGAAGTATAACTTTAAAGGTTTTATTGATGCAGTAGTGGCCACGCCAGACGGCAAAGTGCACATATTTGACTGGAAGACGTGTTCGTGGGGCTGGGATGCTAAAAAGCGTTCCGAGCCGATGGTTACTTATCAACTAACACTCTATAAACATTACTTTTGCCAAAAAATGAATATAGATCCAAAGGATGTAGAAACACACTTTGCACTACTTAAGAGGACCGCTAGCAAAAACAGAGTAGAATTTTTTAGAGTTACTAGCGGTCACAGAAAAACAGAAAATGCTCTTAAACTATTGAAGAAAGCATTATACAATATTAAAAACAAACGCTATATTAAGAATCGTTTGTCTTGTACCGGCGGATATGGGTGCAAGTTTTATAAAACAGAACATTGTCCTTGAGGTATAAATGAAAAAAACAAAAATTATGGTCTTATCCGACCATCCGCTCTCGCCGTCTGGTGTGGGCACCCAAACAAAATATATGATAGAAGCTCTNCTAAAAACAGGTAGATATCAGTTTATATGTTTAGGCGGCGCCATGAAACATGTTGATTATTCGCCTGTCACCGTAGATCCTTATGGTAAGGATTTTTTAATTGTCCCAGTCGATGGCTATGGAAATCCTGAAGTTGTTAGATCGGCTTTAAGAAAAGAAAAGCCAGATATACTTTGGTTTATGACCGATCCTAGATTTTATGAATGGTTGTGGGAAATTGAAGACGAAGTAAGAGCACTGGTACCGATGGTTTATTACCATGTGTGGGATAACTTCCCGGTGCCCATGTATAATAAAGTCTACTATGATTCCACAGATTATGTTGTCAGCATTTCAAAAGTAACAGAAGAGATAGTAAAAACATGTTCGCCAGATAATTTTGGAGAACATATTAGTCATGCAGTTAATTCTGAATATTTCAAAAAAATAACTGATAAAGAACAACTGAAAGCAGTTGAAGCAACAAAGCAACAAATATATAACTCTAGCACGCAGTTTAACAACCCCAAAAAGAAAATCTTTTTTTGGAACAATAGAAACGCACGTAGAAAGCAATCTGGTACTCTTATTTGGTGGTTTAAAGAATGGCTTGATAAAGTCGGCCACGATAAAGCAATGCTACTGATGCACACAGACGCTAGAGACCAACATGGTCAAGATCTGCCTCACATTATCCAACATTTAGGATTGAATAATGGTCAAGTATTGTTGTCCACCAAAAAAGTACAACCGGCCGAATTAGCAGTTATGTACAATGCTGCAGATTATACGATAAATATATCTGATGCGGAGGGGTTTGGATTGTCAACCCTTGAATCTTTGGCGTGCGGAACACCGATTATTGTTAATATGACGGGAGGGCTACAGGAGCAAGTTACGAATGGCTCAGATTGGTTTGGGTGGGGCATACAACCTACATCAAAATCAATAATTGGTTCTCTTCAAGTACCTTACATTTACGAAGACAGGATCAGTCAACTGGATTTTGAAAAAATTATGAATAAAGCTCTTAAGCAACCTAAAACCAAATATAATAAGATGGCTGAAGGTGGTATGAAGCATGTCAAAGATAACTTTAGTTTTGAAAAATATGAGAAACAATGGGTTATTTTTATGGACAGAGTTGTTAGAGAGTGCGGATCTTGGAATACAAGAAAGAATTATAAACGTTGGCACCTAATGGAGGTGGCATGAAAAAGAAAGTCTTATTAGTTGGTCCGTTGTTAACAAGAAGTGGCTATGGTGAACAAGCTCGTTTTGCCTTGAGGGCATTAAAAAGCAGAGAAGATTTGTTTGAAGTTTTTATTAGACCAATAACATGGGGCCAAACTTCATGGATTACAGATGACACCCCCGAAAGAAGATGGATTGATGAAACCATTGAAAAAACAATAGGTTATATACACCAAGGCGGTAAGTTTGACATTTCAATCCAGACCACCATTCCAAACGAATTTGAAAATTTAGCCGATAAAAACATTGGATATACAGCAGGTATTGAAACCACACTCCCCGCTCCGGCATGGGTAAGTCAGTGCAATAAAATGGATGGCGTAATCGTAGTTTCTAATCATTCTAAAAATGTTTTGGAAAATGCCAGATATGAGGGAACAAATGAAGAAACAGGTGAAAAAATTGTACTAGAAAGTACGGCCCGTTTTGACGCTGTTAATTACCCAGTAAAGACATATGAAAAATTGCCAGATTTGAACTTACAACTTGATACAAGTTTTAATTTTCTTACTGTTGCTCAATTTGGCCCCCGAAAAAACCTCGAATCATCAGTAAGGTGGTTTTTGCAAGAATTCGCAAATGAAGATGTTGGCTTGGTAATTAAAACTAACGTTGCCAAAAATTCCACCATGGACAGAAATATCTGCTATGACAATATTAGAGAAATGATACGACAAGCAGGAATAGACAACAAGAAATGCAAAGTATATCTTCTTCACGGAAACTTATCAGATGAGGAGATGCATGCACTATATGTTCAAGATAATATTCATGCGTTGATCGCAATACCTCATGGCGAAGGATTTGGTCTACCGATCTTCGAGGCAGCATATAGCGGATTGCCAGTTGTGGCAGTTGGTTGGTCCGGACAGTGTGATTTCTTATATGACAGACAGATCCCGCCAAAGGCGCACTTTTATGAAGTCAGCTTCGATATGCGAGCAGTAGACCCATCAGCTGTTTGGGAAGATGTGATTGTGAAAGAATCTGGCTGGGCATACGCTCGCGAGCAATCTACCAAAGAACAAATGAGAAACTGTTATAACGATATAGTAAACAACGTTGAGGGTTCAATAGCTGCTAATTCTTGTGTAAGGGTTGGGCAATTAGCGTCCGATTTCTCTGAAGAAAAAATGTATAAAAAGTTTATTTCTTGCATTCACGATGAACAAGCTCAAGAAGAATTAGCACAAGAAATAGAAGGCTTGCTAGACGACTTATTATGAAAAAAATAGCTTTTATATCTGATTATTTTCTTGAGGATGGTATTGGCGGCGCTGAATTAACTACGAACGCCATTATGGTTTACGGAACCAAAAGAGATTTTGAAGTTAATTCTGTACATTGTCATAAAATAAATGTTGATGTTGTGGAAAACTCGAAAGATGATTTTCATTTTATAGTTTGTAATTTTGTACAACTACAAGACGAAGTAAAACTTTATATGATTAAAAATTGTTCATATTCAATTATTGAGTATGATTACAAAATTTGTAAGTACCGTTCGTTTGAACTACATCAGCTACAAGAAGGTAAGCCATGTGATTGTGAAACAAGGATTAGTGGCAAACTTAATTCTGCTTTTTATGGATATGCTGAGAAAGTTTGGTTTATGAGCAAGAAACAAAGAGGTATGATCTTATCAAAAGTTTCAGTTCTGAAAGAAGAAAAAACAGAAGTTCTAAGCTCTGTATTCGATTTAGGTGATTTGAGATTTATTCAATCCATCAAAGATAATGAAAAAAATGATAATTATATTATTTTAAGCTCACCTTCTCCCGTTAAAGGAACGGCTGAGTGCGTTCAATACGCTGAGGAAAATGAATTAAACTATGAGTTAGTCTCGAACATGCCTTATCCTGAATTATTAATTAAACTATCAATGTCGAAAGGCTTAATTTTCCGACCTGTTGCTAGTGATACCTGTCCGAGATTAGTGATCGAGGCTATGTTACTTGGGTGTGATTTACACCTAAACGAGCATGTACAACATAAAGACGAAGAATGGTTTAAAAAACAAGATTCTTGTCACGAACATTTATTAAGTCGTCATGACGCTTTTTGGAATTATTATGGGCAACGATAAGACAATAATTATTATGGGCAACGGACCATCTTTAAAAGATATTGATTTTGAAATGTTAGACGGTTTTGACACGTTTGGTCTGAACTCCGCCTATAGAGCATACGAAAGGATGGACTGGTGGCCAAAATACCACGGCTGTTTTGATTATAGAGTTACAGAAAACCATAGAGAAAGTTTTAATAATTTAATAGATAGTACTCCAATCGAGAAGTGTTTTTATATTATTGATATCAACGATAACAAAGATAATTTTCAATTTATCAATATGCTGCAGTACGGCTCTACAAATAAGTGGAATGATTCCCCAGAACACTTCGCCGAATTTCACGACAATGGAAATTCTGGCGCCAATGCCTGTTCGGTTGCAGCTGCACTGGGCTATAAAAAGATTATTTTATTGGGAGTTGACTGCAATTATGTAGAATTTGTTGATGGTTGTATAGAAGACGGCCCGGGCTTAA
>JGI25133J35611_10001651_pt1 | contig 11812 bp, 12 predicted proteins | sample ETNvirenome_6_85_FD_35611 | JGI IMG/M metagenome (IMG submission 35611) | reverse complement strand
TCACCATCTGCCCCAGTTATTGTTACTTTTGAACTGACTGTGGAGTCGTAGTCGTTCCAATGCCAGTATTTAAAAGAATGGTTTGATGTAAAACCGTCTTGTAATTGTGCTTCTGTTAAATTTGCGTCGTCTTTTAAACTTACGCTATCCGACTTAATATATGTATCATCAACGGCAGCAACAACACTATTGCCATGCCTGCCAGTAGCAGTACCAGACCAACCTGTAGAAAAATCTTGACTAAGTAAGTTTTGAGTAGTTGTTTCTTCACTTATGGAAGTTGTAAGGATTGATATTATCAGCAAACTTGTTAATACGATTAATCGCATACCATACTCCTATTGTCATTATTAATATCCAAATCATCTAACTTTTTTTAAATTTTTAAGTTCTTCTTTAGCAGTTTCTTTATCTTGTTCTTCTAATTCNTTNGTCATTTTAAGTTCTGCTTCAAGTCTTTTCTTTTCAACTAATGCTGCTTCTTTAGCTATTTTTTCTTCTTTGTCTTTTCTAGCCTTCATACGTTTGACATATATATCATAGTCTGGTCTTTCATGATCATATTTAGACCATAATGCTTGAGCTTGTTTACCTATACGACCATCGATAGGGCATGGAGTACCAGCTTGTATCATTGATTCAAACACACGCTCATCTTGGCAGAGAATTGCAACAGCTGCAACTTTCATACCAAAGTCATTTAAAATTCTTGCTAGTTTTAATCTTTCACAATTTTCATCAATCACATGTTTACCACCAGAAAGTCCAATACCAAATGTTTGNATNCCTGCAGAAACTCCAACAGCACAAACATCTTGTGTCATTGTGTTATAGGAAGGTGCACCTGCTGTAGGTGGTGAAGATTTTATATCTGAATTTGTAGTATTGTTAGTTGTAGATGTAGATTCTGAACCTGATTGATATGTAGTCGTAGCAGTTGACGTATACCCACCTTCAATTGCTGTGTTAGAGCCAGAAGTATTTGTTTGTGTAGTATCTGCTTGAGCTGGTCTTACACAAAAAGCTAGAAATAACATCATTATTATCAGTGCTCCTGTAAAATAATAATTCATAAATTTATCCATCGTATTTTATTTCATTTTCAAAGGACATATCGGTCCCATGATCCTTTTCTTTTTTATAAGTTCTTTTACATGCACAATCTTCACATCCACATAAACCATATTCATCTGAATGGAGATTTCCATCGCAGTGGCAATCGTGTTGACATTTTTTACATTTAGTCATCTTTTTTCTCCTCAATATCATAGAAGAACTTGTCAGTATCTTCTGTTTTCCATTTACCCGTATTTTCAACATTCCAATCACTTGTTTGAACTTTCCAGTCAGGAGTTTCATTCCTAACTGTAAATGATGGGATGTCCCAAAGTATACGATTGTTTGGCTGAGCCGCATAATTGCCGTCATCTAACGCAAGTATGTGTGCGCACTTATGTTCGTGCGAAATCTCTGAATGATCAGTATCTACTATATTACTCTCTGGGTGTGCCCAGTCAACAGTAAAAAGATATTTTCCTGGATGTAATTTTTTATCTTTGCCGAAGTATTTGCCGCACTGTCCGTCTAAGATATCGAAAGAAGTAACAGAAGGATAATAACTAAAACAATTCCAGAGCTCCAGCTCATCAAGTCTATATTGAGGAACTTCTTCTGGTTTAAAGCCTCGCTGCATGAAGGCAGAAATCGGGAGACGATAGAAGACAGCACCATTTTCCATGATTGCATGAAAGAGTATAGGCCGTCCTGTAATCGATGCCAAGCCAAAGATAATACAGTCTTCAACTTCTCCATGATGTCCGGTAAGGTCATATAAGTATTCCCTCCTTATTTGTGCATAAGTTACAGGTATATTCGCATTTAAATAAGCCATTGTAAACCTTTTTATTAATGAATTTCACCCCAGTTTTCGCCCTCTTCATAGTCCACTTTATTAGGAACTTCAAGGGTTACTGCCTCCTCCATTATTTTTTTTATTTTATCAGATTGAGATTTATTTTCAACTGAAACACACAACTCATCGTGTATTTGTATGTGTGCGACAATTCCTTCCTTATATAATTCCAACATAGATTTCTTTGTCATATCCGCTGCACTACCTTGGATTAATTTATTTAAAGCTTTGTATGTGTATGCTCTCTTGATCCCTGGTCCATGTTCCTGGAGTGCTTCTTCGTGCGGTAATGCTTTATGCATCCCGAAACTATTTGGTTCCCATAGATGGAACCTACATAATCTTCCAAGTAAAGTTCTGATCTGTCCTCTCTCTTGGGCTCTGTTAGAAGCTTTACCCATTAACTGTTTAACAAAAGGTACCTTGTTATGGTATTGAGAAAATAATTCTTCCGCTTTCTCTTTACTTACACCAAGTTCTGCTTGAAGTTTAGCTTTACCCATTCCATAGAACAACCCTAAGTTAATTGTTTTAGCTTGGGTCCTTGGTATGTCAGCCATCTCAGCAACTGTTCCATGGAAATCTGAATTAGAATCATTTTGATAAGCATCGATTACATCATAAACCGAAGGTAGTTTATATAAAGATGCATAATGAACTACGAGTCTTGGTTCTTGTTGAGAATAATCAAAGCATCCCCACTTATGTCCTTCTTCGGGAATAAATAATGATCTTATCTTTGGTCCAAGATCCTTGTTTCGTGCAGGAATTTGCTGGAGGTTAGGATTCTGATAAGAGAACCTACCTGTGACTGTGCCTCCTCCTGCATTTCTTAATTGGTTTATCTCTGCGTGTATTCTTCCTTTGTGTTCGTGTCTTAATATCGAATCAATAAAAGTTGTGTGTGCTTTATTAATCTCTCTTGCTTGTGCAATTAAATTAACAACAGGATGTTCATGTTCCTGTAAAAAATTTTTAGTAAAACTAGGTGCAGAAGTTTTTTCTGTTCTCTCATATGGTATCTTGAGTGTATCAAAAACATTTGCTATACTTCTAGCCGCCCAAATTTGTGGTCTTATATTTGTTTCAGATTCTATTTTAGTAAGGAGATCATTCTCTTCTTTAATAAATTCTTTTTTCATTTTATGAGCACGTTCTACATCTACTCGTACCCCTTTAAATCTCATATCAACTAGACAAGGAAATAGTTCCGTTTCTAAATCAAAAATATCTTCTAAGTCTTGATGAATAATTTCTTTCTTAAGTTCTTGCCATAAACCTAAAGTTACTTCAGCATCTCTTTCTGCGTACGCACCAACGTGCATTGCAGGAAGTTTATACATTTCAGCTTTAGGATCTATACCCCAACTATGTGCTGCCTCTGTTAAGGCTGCTTCATTTTTACCGTAGCCTAAATACTTCCACGATAAACTATTGAGATCATAACGAAATCTGTTCTCATCTGTCACTGCTGCGGCTATCATTGTGCAAACAATATCGCCATTTACTTTAAGGCCAAGTCTTCTTAACCAACATACATCATACATAGCGTTGTGAAAAACCTTGGTAGACGGGGATTCTAGGACATCCTTTAACCATTCCATTACTTTTTGTCTGTCCATATTACCACCACCTTCGTGAGCAATAGGGAAGTATCCTTTGTAATGACTAGTTGCTACAGCGATGCCAACAACATCACCATCACCTATGACTGACCCTGATCCACGTTCCTTGAGGCCTGGATCTTTTGTCTCTAAGTCAATTGCTATTTCATCTACTTGTCTTAGATCTGGAAACTCTGTAGGTTTAACCCACTCAGTTTGTGCTTCAAACTTTGGTATCTTCATAATCTCTCTCCATTATCATTTCTATGTAGTGTATTGCTTTTTTCAAATCTTCCTTCTTTCCTTTGTATGGGTGTCTGCAAATATACTTAATAGCATTCCCTTCTGCAAAAGGCAAATTGTTAGCGTTAATAAATTGAGAAGGTTGAATCTTAAAGTTAGAGTAGTGGTTCCCTCCGTGTTGTTTTCCATAAACCCCTGCTACAAGATTTTTTAAATCTTTTAACTTGACTTTAGAATTAACAACTCCTTGTTTTTTTAATTTAGTGTATAGTTTGGATTTCATATCCTAGTCTTTCCTCCTTTGCTGCCATGATGTATAGATTTTGTTTTGTTCTTGTAACACCGACATACCAAACTCGATGTTCTTCGTCTGCTTTCTCAGGACTTTTTTCTATTGCTTCCCTAATCTTATCTGTATTATCTAGTATCAATAATACATTATCAGCTTCGCCTCCTTTTGCTGAATGGATTGTGGAAAGTTTAACTCGTGCATCTTGAGAAAGTTTTTCTTTATTACTTAGCATTTGTCTGATGTATAATGTTTGTTCGGGATCAGCGTTAAATTTTTCGTACCAGGTATCTGTATGATCAATTCCAAACTCCGTACATTCATAAGTATTTGCTTCATCTACATCAAAGGTGTGTCCTGTATAATCAAAAATATCTTTTATTTCAGGTGGTGTAAGTGGGTTCCCATTAGTCCATCTTGTAAAATCTTGAATGGCTTTATAAAGTTTCGCACTAAAACTTTTTCTATCTTTATATTCAAAATAAATTCCTCGTTCTATTAAAGGTTCTTTTAATTTAATTAATCTATAATTAGTTCTTGCGAGTATTAACCAATTGCCTTGTGTTAAATCAACTTCATCAATACTATAGACATCTTCACAGTGTCCCTCATAATCTCTAGGTTCCCATTCTTTTGTAAGTCGGGTAGATATTTGAGTAATAATAGAGTCTGCAACCTGTTGAACTTTAATTGGAACTCTATAAGATTTAGGTAAAACTTTTTCTTTAGCGGGTTCATCTTGGAATCTTTTAACATCTGCACCTGCCCATCCATAAATAGCTTGATCATCATCTCCTGCAAGAATAACTATTTTAGAATTTTTCTTTAGGATATCGTACATCTTCCATTGAATAGGGGAAAGGTCTTGGGCTTCATCAATAAAGATTACATCAAACTTAGGACATAAATTAGATTCAATAAATCTTTCAATCATATCTGTGAAGTCCACTAACCCAAAAGATTTTTTATAATTGTTTAATTCTTTTTCTATAATTTCTAAAAAATTATATTCCAAATCATCTGAATATAAATCAGTATCAAATTCTTCTTTAATAGTACGGTTTTTAATCCGAGCTATGTTAATAATATTAAAGTATTCACTATCAGAATCTATGTATCCTGTGTCTTCTTCTCCTCCTTTATAAACTGTTACCTGTATACCAATTGCTTTACCCACTTCTTCATAGTGTTCGGGTTGCATAACATTATCTTTCTTCATACCTAAAGTTGCAAAGGCCAATGAATGTAAAGTTTGAAAAGACCTTAAATCTCTATACCCATACTGAGGATATATTTTTAACATTCTTTCTTTTGCTTCGTTAGCTGCTTTCTTAGTGAATGCAAAGTATCCTATCTTATCTAATGGAGTTCCTAATTTTAAAAATGTTTGTACATACTTTAAAAGTCTAGTGGTTTTACCTGTACCAGGGGGACCCAATATTTTTCTTATCACAGAATATCCTTTTTATGTTCGGTTAGTTTATGGAAGATTTGAATCTTATCAAATTTTTTAATAGCAATGACTACTACATTTTTAGTAGGACTATTGTGTCTACCTTTTTCTTTAGTCGGAAATCTTTTTTGATCTAGAAAATCTATTTCACAATCTTTGTATATCTTTAACATCATAGAACCTGTCTTATCCTCGGGATAACGCCATCCTTTATTTTTTAATTTTTTATAAAACATATCAAATTTAAAATAAGCATAGCCTTCTTGAAGAAGAGTAGTCCCTGATTTAAACGATGCATCATTCTTAGCTTCGGGTCCTGTAATCTTTTGATAAAGATTGTCGTGAAGTTTTTCTCTTGGTGTTGTACCAATTGGTGGTGGCATTACTTTTTGAGTTTTAAATAAACCATCTAATACTTTCTGGTCGTCCGCACCTTTTTGTAAAGGTGGGACGAATCCTGCGTACTTTGCTATGGAATTTCTTCTTTTTCTTTGGTCGGTTAAATGTTCAATTGTTTTACAATGAACTGATCTTACTGTCTGTCCATCAGGAAGAGTAACATCAAAATTATATTCTGGTTCTGGTTCAAGGTCTACTTTTTCTAAGTTACCACATAAAGGATATGAATCTTGAAAATCTGATGCAACTCCGAAAGCTCTTTTTACACACAACCCTCTCATACAATGTGGAGCAATTGGATCTTGATTACACGTGTAACCTTTATAGTTTTGTTTCCAGGAACGAATCTTCTGAGATAGTTTTTGTTTAGACCAAGCAACTGAGTCTTCAAAATATAATACAGGTGCACTCATTACTTTCTCTTCCCAATTGTCTGGGTATTTCTTTTTAGCAAAGACCATATAATTATATAAAAATCTATCTCTGCCATCGCTTAATTTATTTTTTGATAGTGCTGCTAAACACGGAGGACCATCTATAAATTCTGCATTTGATCCTTCTAAAACTTTTTTCTCTAACTGTTCGTCTATGTCTTTAATTCTTTCTGCATCTAAAAAATTTGCTTCTACTAATGGTATGAATTGTTCAAAAGGAAATTCTGTTCCGTCGAAATTAAGAGCTCTCCTTTCTGTTGTCTTAAAATAAGGGAGGTTAATAAAATTTCCCTTATTAATTTCCCCGGTCTCACTGTCCTTGACAAGTTCTGTCTGTTTAGGAAACACTTCTGTTTCAGGTTTTAAATTAAATATTGGAATTAAATTAGTTAAAAAAGATCTTATGATACTTGCTGGTATAAATTCTTTTGTAAAAATATAAATATGAAGTCCACCACTCTTAGAAAGAATAGGGATTAAAGGTAAGTTATATTCTTTAATTTTATCTAAATAAAATTTTCTATCAAAACCCTGGTATTCATTAGGGTCAATATCAATTGCTCCAAACCTTGCATGATTCTTTTCATTACATGGTTGAACACCAATTGATTTAGTTCCTTTTAAATGGTCTAAGTAATCTTCGTCAGTAATTTTGCTTTGTGCCCATCTGTATTCGGGCTTTTGTTTTTTAGAGATAGGGTCTACCTCAAGGCGTTGCATGTCAGCTTGCCCGTAGTTATCACTAAATCCTGTAAATATTTCTATAAACTTTTGCTCCATAGCATGTTTTTCTGAGGCGGTTCCACTCTCGCTTCCCCGCCTCTGTTGCAACTATTCCCAAAAGGAATTAGAAGTGTGAACCTGCCTCTTTCGGGGCTGCTTCACCATGCTTTGCTTTAACATTTCCTTGAGAAATATTGTCGGCAAAAGCTTTAGCTTGTTGATAAATCTCTGTATTAGATACAGGACCAATCTTTTGTACCTCCCAGCCAAACCAAGTTCCTTTATCATTAGACTGTTGTACAGTTCTTAATTGATAAGTATGGCTAAAAGATGCAGGAGTGAACATACCATTCTTTCCCTTCATCTTTATTCCTGCCATCATTGAGTTCCACTTTCTACTAATTTTTAATTGAGTAGATTTCATAGAAATCAATGCGGTTGCGGCTGTTGGTTGAGTAATTAATACAAAATGACTCGCAGTCTTTTCAATATAATTACCGTTAGGTAATCTATCTTTATAGTTTGCGTCCATTTTTGTTTTACTCATTATATCAGATGCTGACGAATGTATTGCTACAGGTCCACCTGATCCNTCTCCTCTGTCTTTCCATTCGATGTATTCGAGTTTATAAAAACACGGAATGACACTAATGCCCTTCGTACCATCATATAACTCTCCAGAAACAGAATTGAAAATCATTCCTGGTTCTGCACCTTCGACATGTTTACCATCTCTCTTATTTACTTCGGGAGATAGCTGCCCTAGGATTTTTAAAAAAGGTAAAGCTAAATCTTCTTGAGTTAGTTTACCCAATCCTTTGCCTGCATCCTGCTCGAATGTATTCGCTGGAAGCTGTGCATTGGATTTAACTTGAACGTTTGTTTCTTGGTTCATGGTTATTTGCTCCTTGTTATTTTGGTTTGGCTGCCTGCAAACACGTTAAATAGTTCCGTGGGCATCTCTTTTCCAGATTCAAGACGCTCACGAACTAAAGCTTTAAGGGTCATGGGTTCAACCTTTAATTTCTGGACAGGTTCATATCCTTGACCTTGCGCAAGGGTAGCGTAAGCCATTGCCTTGTTGTCTTCGTTACGACCAAAAGCAACGATAATTTGATTCTTAATCAAATCACCNAGGCCGTTATCTCGAAGCCATTTAAATGCTCCTTCCTGTTTATCTTTAGGAATAGAAGCACCGTAGATAGGTTTCACTTCAACAGCGGAACCATCTGCTAATTTTAAAGTTGAAATATTCATTTCCTGCATCATAGTCGGAATAACTTCTCCTGACAATAATTCAGATTTTCTTTTCAACTCTTTCAGTTCTTTTTCTTTATCCTCAATCTCATCTTCCAAAGATCGAAGATTAACTACTTGATCAGAAAGTTCTTTGGCCTCATTAACTGCTCCTAAACTTTCTTTTCTATCTTCTTCGAAGTTAATAGATCCACTACCTGTGAACACTTTAACTTTTACATCATCATTAATCATCTATTTCTCCTTTCTCATATAGATTAATTGTAATAGGATAATATTTTCTNTCTTGTTTATCCCATTTTAAAAGCTTGTATTTTCCATTTGTTATATCCGATACAATTGAACAAGCCACACCAATTATAGCAGGATCTCCAGTTAATAAAAGATAATCNTCACTNGTAAAATCTTTCAGGGNTTTTCTTAATTTAAAAATTAATGGACCCGGNGAAAAAATTATTTGTGAAAGTTCTGGTAATAAAAATTTTAAGTTCCCGTAGTCAGCTGCTCCCATAATATTTATTTTGGGTCGGCCTTCCCGAGTTCCCGGTATTTCTTGTATTACATAAACTGTATTTTCTTTCATTGACAAAGATATATATCCTGTGTTAGAAGATGTCAATACAGAAAGAAGAAAAATTATGAACTATAAATTTAAGACTANTCCATACGCACATCAAATTACTGCGTTGGAAAAATCGTGGCAAAAAGAGTATTACGCATACTTTATGGAAATGGGTACGGGTAAATCTAAAGTACTTATAGACAATGCGGCAATGCTTTATGACAATGGTAAAATAGATGGCCTATTAATTATAGCGCCAAAAGGGGTATATAAGAATTGGCACGAACAAGAAATCCCTGCCCACTTAGCTGACCATATTGAAACAACAAATGTGTTATGGCAAGCCAATATAAATAAGAAACAAGATNGAATATTAAAAACACTTTTTGATACTGATCATAGGTTACATATATTATGTATGAATGTGGAAGCATTTTCTACTACTAAAGGTGTTGAGTTTGCGGCTAAATTTTTATCTTGCCATAGAACAATGATGGTTATTGATGAGAGTACAACCATTAAAAATCCTGAAGCTAAAAGAACTAAGAATATCTGTAGTCTTTCTATCCATTCCAGGTATCGTAGAATTCTTACAGGTTCTCCTGTCACAAAATCGCCGCTAGATTTATTCAAACAATGTGAGTTCTTAAGACCCGAGCTCCTTGGTCATGTGTCCTTTTATACATTTAAACAAAGATACGCTGTCATGAGAAAGATGAATTTCGGTGGAAGGCAAGTAAATATTGTAGTTGGTTATCAGAGACTCCCCGAATTAACCGTGAAATTAAAGGCTTTTTCTTATAGAGTTTTAAAAGATGATTGCTTGGATCTACCTCCTAAAACTTTTATGAAGAGAGTTATTCAATTAAGCCACGATCAGCTTAAATTATACAACCAAATGAAACAAATGGCACTAGCATATCTTAATGGCAAAAGTATGACGACCGCCACAGTTCTAACACAATTGATGAGACTGCAACAAATTACTTGTGGTCACTTTACGGCTGATGATGGTACCACTCAAGATGTTAAAAATAATCGTATTGATGAACTAATAAATGTCCTCCATGAAGTTGAAGGTAAGGTTGTCATCTGGGCGCATTGGCAAAAAGATGTCTACAAAATAATAGAAGCTATCAATAATGAATTTGATAAAGGTCATTGCGTAGATTACTTTGGCTTGACTCCTTCTAATGAAAGACAAGATAATATTAAAAAGTTTCAAGAAGATCCTAACATAAGATTCTTTGTAGGAACTCCACAAACAGGGGGATATGGTATTACTTTAACGGCAGCATCTACAATGATTTATTATTCTAACGGTTATGATTTAGAGAAGCGTCAGCAATCAGAAGCAAGGATTGATAGGATTGGTCAAACAAGACCGATGACATATATTGACATCATCTGTGAAGACACAGTTGATGAAAGAATTGTTAAGTCTCTGAGAAAGAAAGTCGATATCGCTACCCAAATAATGGGTGAAGAACTTAAAGACTGGATTTAAAATATAAAGCCTTTGATATCTAGAATTCTCTCTAGAAGAACTAAGGATACAGCCCCCACTGTACCTAATAATACCCAATAGATTTTGTCTATCTTGCCGCCCAATTCGTGTATGCCTTTGTGCATGTGATATTGTGACTTCTTTAGACCTGTGATGTGGCCATAAAGAGAAATGAAATGTTCTCTAGTACTTTTAGGTTTTATATCCATTATGTTGTTCTCTCTTTTTGTTTTAGTATTTTTTCCCATGGCTTCAATAAAGAATCTTCTACATAGGTTAATCCTGTAACTTCATTGACCTGGTTGTCCCCTGTTCCCCGGTTAAAAGCTGAAACGATACCTGAATCTAAAGGGTAGCTTTGTGGTGTACCCGTAACCGATAAACTAATATCACGGTAAAGGTCTTCAGCTTTTTCTTGAAGGGGTCCCGCTGGATCAGGTAGGTCTTGTTCAGGTAAATTCATTTCATCATTTAATAAATTAAGTCTTCTATTCGATTGAATAATTTCTCTTAAATAAGGAGCTGCTTGATAATAAGGATTAGTTATAGTCACTCCCTCCATAGAGTTAAGTTCTCTATTAATTTCAGCGACCCTATCAATAAAAAATTCACTTGGTTCATGAGGGGTATATTGTCCTCTCATTATATTATCAATAATATTTCTTTTAATTCCTTTTCTTTTCTCTATCTCTTGCCTAATTTTGTGTGTAGGCATTCCTAATATTTCAGCTGCTTCAATGTTTTTATACATTTCTTTCATCGTCTGAAATCTTCTTGATTCTGAATATTTATAACGTTCTACAATTTCTTCTGGAGTAATTCTTCCCCCTTTAAGAAGGGGTGATTGAAATAAGTTGTCGTCCTTTTTTAAAGATGATCCAAAATCAGTAACCATAAATTTCATAGCTCTTTCAGGATCAGAGTTAATAACTCTTCCTCCATATAAACCAGGAAGTTCATCCATTAAATTAAAAGATCTTCCGTACTCATCTGTCGTTCCTGTTGCGGCTTGTGCTATTCTTGCGTATTGTTTTAATGAACCAGGTTCTAAGGATTCAAATATATGAGCAATTCCTTTTCCTACTCTTACACCCCAGTCATCTTCCTCTGACCAAACTCTTCTACCCCCTTTACCAACTCCAAGTCTAAACACAGAATCAATTAAAGCTTCAGTATAAATAGATTCAGTTGCATATGGTTTTAAAATTTCAGTCATAGAATCCGCCATTCCAACTCCAAGAGATTTCATTAAGGACTGTTGATTTTGTCCAGCTTGTCCTAAACCCTGGTAAATTGCCATAACTGGTCTAATTAAAGTATCGTAAGCATTTGAGTAACTGAAATCAGTATATTTTAAATAACCTTTTTCATCTCTTCCCATTGGAACAAGAGTAGAATTTTTAGACCATTCAGGAACCATTCTTCTAAG
>JGI25133J35611_10001643_pt1 | contig 11855 bp, 18 predicted proteins | sample ETNvirenome_6_85_FD_35611 | JGI IMG/M metagenome (IMG submission 35611) | reverse complement strand
TCAAACTCCTTGGTGAAGTTGAAGCCGGCGGCCTTGTCCCAGGTGATTGATGGGTTCTGTTCTACCAGGTGATAACCTTTTACGTCTGCCATGGTCTACAATTCGTCGCTGGTTACGTTGTCGGCGGTTTTCTTTGTGTTTTTGGCGATGTTCTTTAGCAGCTTGTTGTTGTCCTTCTCAATCGCAATCGGGTCGGCCGATTGACTGACGGCCGCGCCGATGCGTTGCAGGCTGTTAAGTTGCAGGCTCGGCTTCGACCAGCCCGTTGCGGCTGCTGCTGTTGCGGTTGCTGCTGTTGCGCCTGCGTCTGCTCCATGCGGCTGCAGTCTGCCATCCTTCATGCTCTGGCCGTATGTTTTTGACAGTTCGGCTTTCACCCACATATCGGCCGCATCGGCTGTTTTCTCGCGGGCGCTTGGAGGCCGGGGGAGCGGCTGACCGTGCCGCTCGGAAATGGCAGTCCATTCCGACTTTGAAACATTGATTCCAAGGCGCCGCTGCGTTTCCGGATCAGAATCGAGTTGGTCCATTCGGCCAGAAAGAGACAGGGCCAAGGCGCCGGCAGATTTACCAACGAAACCAAGCTCACCCTCGCCTTCCGGAGCAGTTGCCTGGCTGAACATATCGGCCAGGATGCCCACAGCAGCAGCGGCGGCCGGCAGGGCTTCCCTTTTGAGCCTGTCCAGTTCGTCGTTGAATCTTACAAGTTTATCGATGGTGTCATCGTCCAACCCTTTGGGCGCCTGGCCCATTAGGCTGCCGAAACCTGAAACAAAGGCCGGCACAAGTTTGCGGCCGCCGCCGCCCATTAGTTCTTCAAGGCTCTTGGCCTTGTCCATGGCGCCGCCAGCCTTCTCGATGGCCTCGGCAATTTTCAAAAACACTTCCTCCGGCCGTGCCGTGCGAAGCATTTGCATCGTAACGCCAAAATCAAGCAGCGCCTTGCGCTTGGTTTCCGCTCCGTCCTTTGCTTCCTGGATGGCCTTGGCCAAGTCCATGAATGCGTCCTGCACACTCTCCAGGTTTGTGCCGGATTGGGTTGCTGCAAAGTCGAATTTTTGCACCGTCTCGGTGCTGGCGCTGATGCGCTTGGCTGTCTTTTGGATTTGGTCGGCGTGCTGAACGATGCGTCTGGTTGCGCTGGCCAGAAAACCAACAGCAAAAACGCCGCCGATGGCACCTGCGAAACTGCCGGCCATCCTCGACGCGGCGCCCTTCGTGCCGGTTTCCATCTTCCGCAGACCAGCAGCCCAACCGCTGCCGTCCATGCTGGTGCGCCCTTTTACGTTAACGTGTGCCGTCGGCATCTTTCTTTTCCCTGTGTCGTTTCAAAAGTTCTTCGGTTGTGGCGTCGTTCAATTTCAACGCGCCCTTCTGCTCGTTCAACGCCAGGTAATCCCACCAGGTCTGCCCTAGTGGTTGGTTCATCAATTCGGTTGACGTCAGGCCGCCCTCGGACAACAGCCGCGTGCGTACCAGTTGCGGCCAGGGTGCGCCTGCCTTGCTTCCATCGCCCTGGCCGCTTGTCCAGAATTTTGGAACCTCCATGGCCTTTGCCAGGTAGTCGGTGAATAGCTTGGCCTTGTCGTCGGCTTCAAACTCTCCGACGTTCTCGGCCCATGCCTTTACATCCTCGCCAAGGTCGTTGCGGCGCAATATGTCCTGCGACGTTTCAAAGGTATTGGCACAAACCAGCAACCCCAAAAGCAAATCGCCTAGTAGTGGTTCCTTGTCGTCGACAAGAAAGGCGCACTCCAGGCGATTCAGCAGCAGGTAATGACCTAAAGAAAACGGCCGCAACTCCTGTCCCAAGATGGAAACAGGTTCGGGAATGATGCTGTGCAGGTATTCATCCACATTACGGCAGCGTTATCGTGTCGTTAAAGCTCAACAGTCCAACCGTTGCCGTCAGTTCGCTTTCGTTGCTGTGGTTGGCATCGCTGCTGATACAGTAATAATCATCGTTCAGGTCGTTGTCGTCAAAGCCTGAAAGCTGTACGGTGTCGCCAATGGCCGGAATGTTTAGGGAGCTAGTGCAGACGATGGTTGCCGTTACCTCGATTGTCTGGTCGGAAATCACAAAACTCATCGTGTTGCCGTTGTTCCCCTTGATTCGCTTGGTTTCAGCCCGATGGCCGCCGCTCAAACTGGTGACTGCCGCTTCGCCGGCGATGCCGGTTGATGCCGCTGTGGCGATGCCATACTGAATTGCTGTTCCTTTGATTGTAGCCATTTTTTAAATCTCCAAAATTCTCAAGTGATATTTGACGCGGCCGACAAAACCGCAAGCGAAACCTCTACCGACTGTGCAGGGCAACCACTCCGTCGCCAGCCTGGTCAACGTCAATATAGAATTGGTCGGCCGCGAAATAGTTGTCCTCGTTGCCTGCCTCAAAGGTGATTGACGATCCTGGTTCAAGCCGGAAACCGGCCGAGTCGTCGGTTGATGCCGGCTGAATATAGACGTTGCCCGCGTTAAGTGTGCGTGCCGATTTCATGCCCTGGAATGTGATTGAATGGAACAGGACAGAATCAGAGCCAAGCACCTCCGGCGTGCCGGTTGCTGCCACGGTCTTGCTGATAGAATTGAGTGACGCCTTGAGATTGGAATAACCTGTTGTAACCAGGTCGGACGACGCCGCCAGGACTTCAACTGTTACCTCGCAATACCAGGCGCGTTCCTCCACTCCCTTTTCCAGGCCACGAGAGATAACAGCAAAAACCGTAACCTCCTCGGTTGCATCCGACAGGGTGCTGGCCAAGTCGGAGTCCATGAACAGGTCGCGGATGACGGCAACGTGCGTCTGATGGTTGGCCAGGGTCGTGTCGTCCATGGATTCAATCAGTCGCACCGTCAGTTCACATTTGAAATTGCCCAGGCCAGGGATGGATTCCTCGCCGCTGTTACAAATCACCAAGCAACGCGGCAGGGACAGTTCATCATCGTCCTCGCCCTTGCTGACGGTGATTGAATAGCCTGCAAAAGTGCTATCGCCGTCCAGCACAGCCTTGGCCCGCGTTTCAAGTTTTTCCTCTAGCGAATTATAAGCCATTAAAATCCTGCTTTCTTGTAATTCCTGCCAAGTTTTTTCTCGATGTAAATGGCCATATCAGCAACAGAGGCAGCCATGCCTCGACTTAAACCTGCCTCAATTTTGCTGATGGCCAGCCGGCTGTTATTGGTTGCGCTATTGGCTACCCATGCTTCCGGCTTCAACTCTCCCTTGGCTGGCCTGCCCCAACCTTTCGGCCTGGCTTTGCCTTTACTCAAACCTTTCGGCCATGGGCGTCTGTCGCGCCTTTCGACGGCGTAGGAAAGTTTTTTGATGGCCGGCATCCAGCCACTTTTCAAAAACTTAACGGCCCGCACTCTCATGTTGATTAACTTCTGCGCGGCCTTCTCCAGTTCCTTGCCCCATATCAACGCCTTGCCTGCCTTCTTGCGTCGGCTGTTCACGATCCTGGCCGCGAAACTGTCGGCCTTCAGGATTCGTTTGCCTTTCCGTAGTTGGCCGGTTTTCCGGCTCTTGCTGACCTTGTTGCCAATGGCGCCAAGTTTGTACTCGATGGCGCCGGCGTTTGCTGCGTCGGTATGTTTCAACGCCTGGAAGGCCATGTCCAACGCCTTGGCGTTTACAATTTCCTTGAAACTGCGCCGGTTAACCTTGGCGTAGCGGCGCAACTGCCGACTAAACGCTGCCTGGTTGATTTTTACGCTCATCTGTCTGCGCTCATCAAATCGAAGCGCACCTCGGCAGCGTCGGCCGGTGTTGTGGTGATTTTCTCGATGCGATAACTCTGCGAGTCAACCGTCATTTTACTGCCAAGCGCCGGCAGGCTTGAATGGTCGGCCTTCTTGCCGATCAGCGTCAGGTCGAAGTCGTCAAGGAAACCACCTTCGCCTGCGTCCTGGCCCTTTGATATTTCATTAACCGCGCCGGTGTAGGTCGTCACGCCGATGACGTAATCCACAGGCAGGTCGGCTATCATCTCGGCAATGTCGTCTGTGTATTCTGACATAATAAAAAAGCCGACGGCCGCTGTTTAGGCAGGCCGCCGGCTGAATCATACGCTGGCCGTCAGGCCATCAGTTTGCGCCTCTTGAAGTGAAACGGTTTTCTAAAAACTGCCACTTCATCAAAGCTCACTTTCTCCGCGTCCAACTCGTCGGCATATTTGGCGACTGCCTTGCCGGCATCCTCGCCGACATAAAGTACCTTGTACTTTGTGCCTTTACGGCCGACGGTCAGACTTAACTTCATCAAGCGGAAACAATGCGCTTCATGGAGACGGTGCCAGCAGCCACGCCATATATCAACGTGGCGGTGATGTACTGTGCGCCGTCCTTGCCTTCGTACCAGTTGCGTAGTTGCAACGTCACGCCGGTTCCAGGCTCCTGCACAGACTCAACTGCGCCAGCCCAATTCTCAGGCAGCGCCGGTTGGCGGCCTGCAATAATCAATGCTTCCGGCCCGCAGGCGAAACCTTCCAGGTTCTCGCTGTTGGCAGGAATGTCGCTGTACTCGTACACGTTGAATCCGTGAACCTTCGGCACCGCATTGTCCCGAATAGAACCAGGGCCGCCATAGGCGTAACTGGCCTGGATTGCATTGTCCTGCGCCAGGTTAGCGTAGTAAGCCGGTTTGATAACCAGGGCGCGGTCGGCCTTTGGCACGTTCAAGGTCGTAAGGTCGCCCGCCAGGTCGGCCACGTCGTCGGCGCCAAAGCTACCGGCGACGACCGTCACCTCGGCGCTGTAAGTCGCCGCCACGGCCAACGCCAAAAGGTCGTCCATCATGGCGTTAACAACTGCGTGAACTGCCGGCCGGACGAATGTCCTTTCGAGCATATCCATGCCGCCCTTTGCAATCTCCAGGTCGGTGAAGGCCGCCGTGAAATGCTTGTGCTTGTTCAGCGTGATGGTTTTGGCCGTAGATGTTACGTCCGTTGCAGAGTATCCACTTGTTGTGGCATCTCCTGCGCTTACAGCAGTCGCCACTCGCGTGCTGACCGATTCGCCGACATCAGCAACATCGCTGCTGAAGTCAGTCGTGAATGCCGAAACAATTGGCATTTCGGCCGAGAGTGTTTCGAGCGTTTGTTGTGCGATTTGGGCTAAATTTACGCCCCCTAGTGTGTTTGCCATAGTTGTATGCTCCTAAAAAATTACAGTTGCGGCTTGATTTCGTTCCGATAGAAAACCGTGCGTTCCTTCAGGTTTTCAATTGCGGAATAATCGTTCCAAAGGTCGTCAAGGGTTTTAACCCTGCTGACTTCCTCTACATCTTCTGCGACAGGCTCGGCGCCCTGTTGGGCGACTATCTCGGCAGCCTGTGCGCCGGCCAATTCCTCGACGTCGGCCTGGTCGGTCTTGGCCTCGGCCAGTTCAGCCTCCAGTTGGCCGCACTTTTCAAGCAGGCCAGCCTGCGCCGCATCAAGTTTTTCAACTTGTTCCCTCAACGCGACGACTTCGCCGGTTGCCTGCTCTGTGCCGGCCTGGGCAGCATCAAGCTGCGTTTTTAGGTCGGCGTTTTCCTGTGCTATGGTCATCGTTTCAAAAACAATTTCAATTCATCTTACGCCTTGCCGAGTTTTTGCAAGAGAGAATCAAGGTTTTTTGCCTCGCCATCAATCATACCAATTTCCGCTGCGCGTCGGCCGGTGAAAGTCTGGCCTTGTAGTGCCTCGTAGTTTAGGTCGGGCCGGAACTTGCGAACAAAGCCGGAAAACTCGTTGTATGTTTCCATAACCTCGGACTGCAAATGTTTACGCACCTCCTCGCCAAGCGGCACGCCAGGGAAACCGGCAGCCTTGTATTTGCCGCTTTTGAATACTTCAATCTGCACGCCCTGTTCGGCCAGCGCCTTGCTGGTGTCCATCACCGGCAGATAAACGCCGACGCTGCCAACGTCTGCCGATGGTGAGGCAAAAATACCGTTGGCACCTGCCGCCAACCAATAGGCCGCGCTTGCCATCTGGCTGTCGGTGTAGGCGTAAATTTTCTTGGTGCCTGACGCCTGCACTTCCTCGACGGTTTCGGCCAACTCCGGCACGCCGGCAACTGTCCCGCCTGGTGAGTCAATGTCTAAAATTATTGTGTCAACCTCGTCGTCGTCGGCTGCCAGTTCAATGGCCGCCATGACGTCAAGCGCATCGACGGCGCCAAGCATCTTTGCAATTGCGCCAACCTTATGGCCTATGACGCCCTGCACAGGTATGACTGCCACGCCGCCACTCTCGGCAAAAGTGTAGTCATCCANTTCATCGTCCGGCGCTTCGTCCTCGGCGCCCTCAATCATGGTNGCGCCAAGCTGTGCCTGTGCCTGCTCGATGCACGCCGGCAGAATGGCCCATTTTTCAAACTCCTGTTTAATCTTCATTAGTTGGTAATCCGTTTGGGGTTAATAGCTGCACGCGGTTCGGGTCAATGCCGTATTTGTCGGCCAAGTCCAAAACAAAACGCTGCTCTGAAATTCTCTTTTCTACCTCGTCCTCCCAATGCAGGCCACGGTCGGCGTANANNTCCTGCAAGGTCGTCAGGCCAAGTTTGTAATCCTCGCGGCCGGCTGCCGCATCGCGCCCGCCATCAACTGATATTTTGCGCGGNCCNTGGTAGTGCCAGGAAAACCAATCGCCTGTCTTGGGTCTTGGCAGCAGGCCAAGTTTCATCGCCTTGGCCAATGCGTAGCCGTCAATCCGTTTTGCAATCTTCCTGACNAGTCGCTGGTTTTTCTCGACNGTGCGCTGCGCCTTCGCAGTAACCAAACGAACCACCGCNCCGCCNATCTTGGTCGGGTCAAGGGACAGGTCGTAAGGCCATTCAAGCGCCTGGAATGCGCTGCGTAAAATTGTGTTTTCAAACTCCTGCGCGTTTGCTGACGGCCGGTTCCTGTCCATTACCTCAATCTTGCTGCCGGAGCCTGCGCGGAAATATCTGATTGCCCCGCCTTCAAGCGTTTCCATGGTTGTGGACAGGGCGCCGTCGTCAATTGTCTGCTCGATAAAAGCCTCGGAGTCGTCGGCGTAGCCGTCTTCGTTGTGTTCGACCAGGGCAATACTGCTGGCAGCCTTCTGTGCGCTTAACTCGTATTCGCGCAACTCTTTGACGTCCTGCAAATCGCCTGTGACTGCTGACAATGGAGTAATGCCCCTGCCCTGGTCAGACCATTCAGGAAANAANCANANGGCCATATCGCGTGCGCTGACTTTCCTCTCGCCGTCAATAACATAGGACACCGCACGGCCCTGCTTATTAGTGATTACGCCATTGTGTTCGTTTGCGTTCTGGTTTCGGCTGGCTATGCGGTGAGCAGGTATGAGTTGCACGGCAGGATAACCGCCGGCAGTATTCGTCAGCATTACGCCGACGTCGCCGTCGCGCTTGACTGACAGCAGCGACAGGTAAAGAAACTCCTCAAAATCGCAACGCCCCTGAACGTCCATTATTTTATGCCAATCGCGCAACCATGATTCTGCGCGTGCGCCCCATTCCAAGTCTTTGCCGACGTACTGAGGCACGAAGGGTTGCACGCTGTAGGTGCATTGCTCAAGTAACGCGCCGCGTACTGGTGCGAAGTTGCCAAACAACCAACGGCCGGCAGAAACCAACTGCTGATGCGTGCCGGTCGGTATTAGCTGCTTGGTGTCCTTGTTCAGGTAGCGCAGCGGCCGCCGGTGTCGGTTGCTCTGATATTGTGGTTCCCAAAGCGAACCGAGTTTTTTGAAAAATCCTTTAAGCATTTCGGAACTTGGCGTAGGTGCGGGTTGACAGGTAGCCGTAGGTTGCAGGGTCTTTCTTTTTCAGCGCAAATCTGCACTCACGCAAAACCTGGTCAATCGGCAGCGTGAATTGCTTCGTGCTGTTCCGGCCGCCGATGCCGTAGGCCATCATCGTTTTGCCTTCCGTTACAAGGCTTTTGGCCTTGGTCAGGATGGTGGTGATTTCGCTGGTTGTGAAATCAAGAAATAAACCCTCTGCCCGCATTTCCAGAAAATAGTCGGGCAGGGTCGGAAAATCTCAAGCGAACAAAAGAAAGCGCCCCTGCGTGGGGAAAGAGGAAACCAGCAGGGACGCGGGGTGTTGTGAGAGTGCAGGCGCTCCAGCCTGCTAAACAAAGAACCAAACCAAAAGCAGATTGCTTCAGGTTGTGGATTCGTCAAGCGGTTTAGGAGGAAACCATGAAACCTGCCGTTTCTCCATTTTTGCCCTTCAGCCGTCGGTAGGTGGACGTTGGCGGGTCGGCGTCGTCGTCTGCCTCGATGAGGAAAAGCAGAGTGATAGCCTTGGTCTGCTCCAGGTTCGACAAGGTGATGGTGAAGTCGCGGCCGTCGCTGCTGGCGGCAGGGCCGCCGTTGCCTAGATGCTCGGTAATGAGCGTGGGAATATCTTTAAGAATCAGGCCGGCGCGTACTCCATCAATGGTTTTCACAGAATTTGGCGCGTTCTGCTTGGCTAGTTTGCCAAAATCAATTGCCTTGGCACAATGTGGGCATTTTTGTGGTTCAGTCATCGCGTTTTTATGTGGGGTTTTTTGTTGTCGGCGTCAAGCGGTTTAGGCGGCCGGCCTCGCGGCCTGCTGCCCTCCCTTGGCGGTTTGCTGGCGTTGGCCCTTGCCGCCATGGTCTTGGCTTCGCTGCTCTTGCTGCCAAGGATTTTGCCGATGTTGATTGGCGCCCCGCATTCGGGGCATTTGTGGGTTGTTGTCATTGTGCCAGCGTCGGCTTGGCAACCCGAACAGTTGTAGCAAAAGACGGAATTGGTTCTTCGGTTTCCTCGTCCCAGGCGTCAATCGTCAATTCGCCCTTAATTGAATCGTCAATGTAAATTACTTTTCCGTTCAATGTAACGTAAACCACGTTCTCGCTGCTTTGTCTGATTGTTACTTTTTTCATTTTTGCGTTCATGTTTTTTTTATGGGCTTTATAAGGCAGAAGCATCAACTTTCAAAACGGTTTTGTCTACCCTCTTGGCAAGTTCCTTCTTACTTCTCTCCACATAATCCTCCCATGATTCCCCCTTAATGGGTTGGATAATGTTGGGGCAGTTGTGTTGGTTGAAATCGGCATTGCTCATCTTCGCGCCGCATCCACTACATTCAACATTTAAGTTATCTTCGTTTGTCATTTTGTTAAATTTCTTCGATTTGATAAACAGGCTCCGAACCATACAGGTGCAAGCCATCAGCAAAAGCCATCTGTATGGTTTCAGTTTTAAGCATACCCTCAACGCCGCTCCATTTCTTTTTAGCCATTGCCTGTTCAATCTCCAAGTCTGTCCATGTGTAGGATTTATTGAAACCCAATGTGCATTTATTGTTTGGGCTTGTGTATTCTGTTTTTCTTACCGTTATAGTTACTTTTTTCATTTTCTCTATTTTGTTGGCATGGGCTTATTCCCTCGCGCTGCAAACATTAAAACCCAACTGTTCGCTTATGTCAACCCCTTTTGTGAAAATAATTGAAAAAAGTTTTTGCGTATTTGCTAACGTTTTTGGCCTTTTTCGACAATAGTGAAAAAAGTTTCCAAGCACCTGGCCATCATGGCAGCGGCAACCTGCATTCCTTCGCAATCCCAAATGTGGTTTGACCGCTTGCCGACTCGATGCCATTCATAAACAACCTGGCCGGCCTTGTCGTGGCGTTCCTTCCGGCGCTCGGAAAACATTTGCAGTTCATACTCCTGGCCGGAATTTGGCAGGGCCGTCCAACTGGCGCCCTTGCCCTCGCGCAGATTATACAGAACGTCCTTCACGGTTGGGTTGCTCCAATGGAACAACGACACAGGGCGCACTCTGCCCTGGCTCTTGGTTCCGATGGCCGGATCAACCAGCACCCTGGGAGAGTAGGCGCGGCGCACGTTGTTCCCATCCTTCAGCTTGTGCGCGAAGTCGCGTTGCTTGCTGCCTCGCATGCAAGTCCAGCCAAACCGTTTGCACGCCGCGTAAACTTTCTGCGCGTTGTAGGCCGAATCAATGAACAGCAAATGCGGTTTGATGTTGTACTCGATTCGCAATTCCTCGACGTCCTCCCAGGTCAACGGCTTCGACCAATGCAACAGCCGGCTGTTGCCGTCCTTCGACCAGGCACGCACCACCAGATAAAACAAATCTTTTTGAACGTCCACCGTTGCGAACCTGAAATCCTCGTCAGGCCATGGCCAGGCGTCGTCATGCACCGACAGTTCCCGCAGTTCGTCGTCACTCTCCATTTCCTCAATCCAGGGAACGCCCAACGATTCGCATTTGAAAACCTTCAAGGGAACAGTTGTTCCGACTCGCAACGCGGCCTTGGCCTGCAAAAATTCCTGCACCAAATCACGCCAGGCAACCCATGGCGGCAGCACGGCCGACCAACGAAATGAAACCTTCTCGCTCGGCGCCTGCGGATTCGTAACCTCCCAAATGCCGGAACAGGCAAACGCCTTGCGAATGTCCTGCCGATCAACAAACGGCGCCTGGCAGTCAGGGCATTCGTAGCGAATCGTTTTTGTCAGTTCGTCAAAATCCCATTCGTCGTTTTTGAATGTGTCGGCGTTTGTGTCCCATTTGATGTTATCGAATGCCATTTCGTGCCGGCCTTTGCATTCGGGGCATTCAACCTTGTAGATTCGCCTGTCGCCTTCCAGGTATGCACGATGCACATGGTCGTTTTCATGGTCTGGCGTGCTAATCATTATTCGGCGTGCGTTCCAGAATGCCCGCGTGCGTTTCAGCACCATCTCGTAGGCGCCAGGTGGATAGTTGCGAACCTCATCGAGGAACAACCAGCGCACAGGTTTGCTTTGCAGTTTGCTCTGACTGTTGGCGCCGTTAATCACCAGCGGCATACTGGCGAAGTTAATTTCAAGCGTCGTCTTGGCGTGTCGGTCGGCAGGAAACAGCCGCGCCACAGGTTCGCAGTTTTCCAGGGTAGGCATCAATCGCGTGCGTGCGAACGTCTTGGCCTCGTCCTGTGCCGCCATCACCCACATGGCAGGGCCGGCATCCTCGGCAATGCACCAGGCCAGCAGCGTCATCACCATTTGGGTTTTGCCGGATTGGGCGCTGCACATGATGGACAGGTCTTTTACGCGGTTGTCGGCAAAGCATTCCATTGGTTCCTTCGTCCAGGGCGCGATATTAGAATTGAACTTGCCAGGAAAAGGGCTGGTCTTGTCAACGACCAGGTTTTTTTCAGCCCACAACCATGGCGCGTCTGTGCTTCGCGGCGCTATGGCCTGCCGTGCTATTTGTTCGCAGTAGTTTTCTGCCATTTGTCTGATTCGATGGTTTTGAATGCCTCGGCCAATGCTTCGCGCATCCGCACCTGGATGTCGGCGGCCTTCATGCCTTCAAGGATTGGCGGCAGTTCGTTCTCAAGGGCGCCGTAAAGCATCGATTTGAATTGGTGAATGATGCGGGTCAGTTCGTGTGAAATCTCGTCCTTGCCGATATACTGCCGCTGCTCGACCTGGTTCTGAAATTTCAGCTTGGCAATCTGTTCCTTGAGCAGGTCGGCCTTCAGGTCGGTCAGGTTTCGGTTGTCCTTGGCTGCCGGCGTGTTGACTGATGGCTTGGTTTGGAGTCCTTCGGCCGTCAGGAAGGCAAGCACCTGCTCGACTTCGTAGCCTTTCGGGCCTTTCGGCGGGAAACCTGGCCGCCTGGCTATCTGGTAAAGGCGTTGGCGATGGAAACTCAAAGCCGCAGACAAGGCCGACAAAGTTGCGTAATGGGTCAGCATAAATTTAGTTTTAAGGTTGGTTTACTTCTGTGGGTATGGTCATAGGTTTTTCAAATAAAAAGGCCGTGACGNCGCACCCANGAGGCAAGACGGCCAAATCTCCACGNATANAAAANNAAAAGTCGGGAATGGACACC
>JGI25133J35611_10001628_pt1 | contig 11902 bp, 7 predicted proteins | sample ETNvirenome_6_85_FD_35611 | JGI IMG/M metagenome (IMG submission 35611) | reverse complement strand
TATGAAACCAGAGTAAGCTGTCCAGCATGCGATTTGGCTCAAGATTATGCATTTGATCTAAATGAAGCAAACACCTTCACCGGAACTGAAAACGACGACAGTGACATTCTGAATGTTACTGACAATGAAAACGGCACCTTTAATGTGGTGTTACCTCGGACCCAAGTGACAGCCACATTTAGACTGTTAATTGGCCGAGATGAGAAAAACATTATCAACGCCGCCAAGAGCAAAACCAATTCTTCTTATGAAAAGGGGATAACGACACAATTACGCAATATGATTGTGGCAGCGAATGGCGACGATTCCTTACAGGCACGAAATTATTTGGTAGACAATATGCCCTCAATTGATTCACGACATTTGAGAATGGCATATAAAACTGTTGCACCAAATATCGATCTCACTCAAGAGTTCGTTTGTTGTGAATGTGGACATGATGAAATCATGGAGGTTCCGCTGACTGCGGACTTTTTTTGGCCTGACCGATGAATATATGCACAATGTCTACGAGGCATTTTTCTTCTTAAAGTATTCGGGTGGATGGTCTTTTTCCGAGGCTTACAACCTACCTGTGGGCTTGCGAACGTGGTTTGTAGAGCGCCTCGTCGAACAATTAAAGAAAGAAGCGGAAATNATTGAAAATGCCTCCAAGGGAGGCAACAATTCGGGGGCTCAAACGTTNAGTGCGTTCAATCAACCAACAGCGCCTCCCAATATAAAGTGACAGGGATCCTATTCTTGTCACTTTTTTTGTGCAAACTAATTACTTAGTACAAATACGAGGGTTTACATTATGGCCACCCCAGGCGATATCACTCCAGAACAGCTAGAACGCCTTAGAGAGTTAAACAAACTGAAAGAGGAAGGCATCGCGCTGTCCCACGCGGAGAAGTCCGAGTTGGGCGATATCAAGGCTGCTTATAATACTCTCGGCGGCGTGCTTACAAAAAATCGGGATGTCATCGAGGATATTGTCAGACACCGCCGGGAAGAGTCCTCCGTCCTCCGCGAAAAGATTAAGCTTCTAGAGGATGAAAGGGCGACTTATCTCGCCATGGAAGACTCTTTTGATGCTCGAAGGGCTGCACACGAATCTGATATCGAAGCACTGAAAACTAAGATTGCATTCGAACAAGAACAATTGCGTCTCAGAACCTCAATGTCGGACGACGACAGGCGGGACGCTCAAGAGAGAATTAAAGAGGCGCAAGATCTCATCGTTGCGCGCAATAAAGAAGTAGAATCTCTTGGTCGAGCAGAGGCAACTATATCGAACGTTTTTGATGCCCAGCATGGGGTAGCCCTCGCAGCCCATGACTTCCGCGCGGCCCTTGACGCCGGCCAAGGATCCGCTTTCGCTCTCTCTAAGGCAATTGAAGCATCCAGCGGTATGTTTGATAGCATGCTCGGCTCCATTAAAGAAGTCGTCATGGAAGTCCACACGGCCGAATATGCGTTTAAGCGCGCTTTCCAAATGCCCGACGAGCTTAATGATCGCCTTGTTGAGAACTATAAATCGCTTAATCAATTTGGAGTCTCCATGGAGGAAGCTTCGGAGGCTACTGGCGAATTAATCAACAATGTAACTGATTTCACAATGGCATCGGCTGCACAACAAGATTCCTTGGTAAAAACGACTGCACTCTTGAACGAAGTTGGTGTAGCAGCAGGCGACGTCGCCGCCGGCGTTCAAGTCTCAATGAAGATGTTTGGACAATCAATTGGCGAAGCTGAGAACACTTCATTAGAACTCGCCGCAACAGCCCGCGCCCTCCAAGTCGTCCCTGGNCAGCTTGCTGCTGAATATGCCAAGATGGGCCCCGAACTGGCAAAGTTTGGACAAGAGGGTACCAAGACGTTTAAAGAGTTAGCACGCATTCAAAAGCTTACAGGCATGGAAATGGGCAAAGTCCTGCAGATTGCCGGCAAATTCGACACTTTCGAAGATGCGGCAGAATCCACCGGAAAATTAAACGCAGCATTAGGCGGCAACTTTGTTAATGCGATGGATATGTTAATGGACACCGATCCGGTATCCAGATTTGATACGATTCGAGGCGCAATCGAAGACGCTGGTCTCTCGTTCGATACAATGAGCTACTATCAGAAGCAATTCTATACCGAAGCTCTCGGCCTTTCCGATGTGGGTGATTTGGCGCTTATGCTCTCAGGTCGAACGGACTTGATGACAGACGCTACTAATAAATCCGCCGAATCTTATGAAGAACAAGCCGAACGTGCAAAAGCCGTGCAGGATATCCAAGATAAAATGCGCATTATTTTAGCAGAGAATGCTGAATCGTTCATACACCTTGCAGAGGTAGCTGCAGGTTTCTTAACCTTCCTTGCAGATAACATGTGGATCATAAAGACTTTAACCGTTGTTTTGGGAACTCTCAAAGTCGCGCAAATAGGATTAACGATAGCCAATACTTCTCTGGCAGTAACGGAGGCAGCATTGAACAAGACTTTTTCCGCCGGCGCCACGGCGAGAACAAAACAAGTCTTTGCGATCATGGCGATAGCGGCCGCCCTTATCTTGCTAGGAAAAGCTTTTATGATCGAATCACCGTCTAAATTGGTATTAACAGTGATCGCCTTTGCTGGCGCATTACGCCTTATGTCTGTAGTCGCCGGCCCAGCCATTCCGACATTAAACGCCTTAGCTGGTACTTTATACAATTTAGGAGCGGGCTTAATGACTGTCGCGATACCTTTTGCGATCATCGGAGGCATTGTTGCCATTGTGGCTCTTTCTATAGGTATTATGGCAAAGGGTTTCGCCGCTTTGTTTGAAGCCATCAATATTGAAAAAGCAGTGGCTTTCGGAGCTTTTGTGGCAGCGCTAGCTCTTGGGGCGCCCTACATGGTGGTGGCAGGTATCGGTTTGGCGGCCATGGCAGTTGGAATGGGAGCATTAGCCTTTTCGCTTGCTTTCATTAAAACGAAAGATCTTGTTGCAATTGCAACTTTTTCGGAATCACTCGCTAGCGTGTCTGCAGGACAGTTATTAGAAGTAGCCATAGCTATGAGGGCGGTGGCTAAAGCAATGGATGATATTCCCGTTAAAAAGTCAATCACTCTTCGCACCGTGCTTGACCGTGTCACAGCATCTGCAACAGCAGTCAGAGCCGCCGGAGGAGCCCAAGCTTTTGGCGCCGCAGCTGGTGGTGGTGGCGCCCTTGGACAAGGTGGGGGTGGTACCGCCTCTCGCCCGAGGCCTCAAAATGTGACTGTTAAATTAGAATTAGACGGTAAAGTTTTGGCAGAGAAGGTAGTTAAGATCATGGGAGAGGAATACAAGCCCATTTTCGCAGGACAAGGATAATAATACATGAGCGACGACCCTAACAACACCAAGCCACGCAAGGCAATTGAATCTCCATATTTTAATGCTGATAAATTGGAAACTGAGCGTACCTTAGATCCGCGCGGAAGAATGTTCGCTGACGGATCCGATGCGCTAGGTAACAAGGGCTACGTTGTTGATTTTGTGCATGTTCCATCAGGAAGGCGCCTTTTCTTTAAAGCATTTATGTCGGCGTATAACGAAACCTTTTCGCCCGAATGGTCAGAAGAAACAGTATATGGGCGCATGGATCCTATCCACCAATTCAAAAATACAACAAGAACCATCACAGTTGCATTGAAAATACCCGCAGCTTCCGAAGGCGAGGCTTATGAAAATTTGGCCAAAGTTCAAGCCTTAACTCAGTTTCTTTATCCAAATTATGTGAATAAACACAATGCCAACACCATCGCCCAATCTCCCTTGATTCGATTTGGCTTAATGAACTTAGCTCGGGGAGTACACCGTGGNGCCGGCCTTTCCGACACCTACAGCAAACCCCGAAAAATAAGCAATTTTGAGAAGTCAGGATTACTAGGCGTATTGACGTCTTTAACAATTAATCACAATTTAGATAGTGAAGTAGGGATCATAGAGCGCGGCACACAGACCAGGGCGTCCGGCGAAAAAATGCGCGACCGCCAAAGCCATGGCGGCATATTACCCAAATTAATCGAAATCAATTTTGATTTTAAGGTTATTCACGAGCATCCTCTTGGATGGTCTATGGAAGAAGACTCCGAAGACTTGCAGTTTTCCCAACCCAACTTTCCTTATGGGATCGACTACCAAGGTGCAGTTGGCGATGAGCCGGACTGGCAGACAAACGCCAGCGCCCGCGGCAACTATTTCACCACAATGCAAAAGAACCGCGCTGACATGGAGGAGAGAGAAGCGGTTGATCAAGCTATTGCCAACGCTCAATCCAGATATGCAGGCCTATTGGGAGAAGAACAGCGCACAGCTGACATGGATGCGCTCCGGACCGGAACAGCGACAGAAGAGCAAATTCGCAATCTAGCAGCGTTCGATAACTATGACGCGCGCCTAGGCGGCATAAGCGATGCCGAAAAGGCATCGTTCGAAGACTGGGAACAGGCGCTTGGCACAATAAACGCATCCAATAGAGGAAGTGACTAATGGCATCACGATATTCAAAGTACAAAATCATCAATAACGCAAATCCAGCTTATGAATTCTTGCGCAAAGAACGTGGACTCAAGAACATTGTTCAATATGAAACTCCATATATGCACAATCCCACTGTTGGAGAACGAGCAAGTTTGAAAAGTACAACGCATTTGTGGCAATATGGAGATCGATTCTATAAACTCGCCGACAAGTTCTATCAAGACACGCGCTATTGGTGGGTGATTGCTTTCTATAACGGCTACATCACCGAAGCAGACGTACGTCCAGGGGACGCCCTCTCGATTCCTTTAAATCTGGAAAACGTACTTGAAGTTATGAGGGCGTATTAATGGCCGAAGAATCTATGGAAGACACCCTTCGAAAAGAAGGGTTAAGTGAAAAAAAAGTACAGAGTGTCTTAAAAGCGCAAGACGAACTCATACCGCATGCAAATCAGTTTTTACAAAAAGCTGATGCTTGTATGAGAAACCTCGGGGGTGTGAACGCAGCGTTGTATGAAACAACCGCAAAAATAAGCGCTCTTACGAACGCATATATGACCGAACTACAACGAGATCATGCATTTTCTCCGGCACCTGCCACAGTACTACATAAACTCGAAAAAATGGCACTTCAGCCCCAACAAACCCAAGAGCGCGCTCTTGGAGGTGTCGGGAGAACCGGCGCAAAGCAACTCGCGAATGCGACCTTCTGGCGCGGCAAATATTTATGGGATACTGCGGGGATATATCCCCGAATTCCTGACAGCGAACCTAGAATAAGCTATTCCGCAACTGAAATCGGTATTCCCGATAGGGCCGGCGGAACACCCTATGTCATGGCTGCCATTTCGCAGCATGCTGAAATGCTCTATAATCCGTTGCATGCTTACTATAGCACACCCGATAGATGGGATAAATTGGAGACCCTGGAAGGCTCTGGAGGCTCCATCGACGATCTTACCGCGTGGTTACCCCAAGATCTAACTAAACGTCAACACATTATAAAACCACACGGCTATGACTGGGACGATAACGTGGTATACGGGTTTAGTGGGATAGTCGTTACGCGCTATATGACGGAGCCCGACAGATATGAAGGACATTTGACTGACGAACAACTCAACCAGCGCTTTGAGAAGCTACAAGATTTCGCTAACTTTCGGGCCAATCCGTGGGAAGCATGGGCTGCACAACAAACTACACGAACTGACGCTTTTCACCAGTCGGTCTCGCAGCGCTGGGCATCGAATGGTTGGAAAGAAGCAGTTCGCATGGGATATAGAGGGCATGGGTCAGGCAAAATCTCAGAGTTTAAACCTGATTTATACGAATGGGTTGATGAAAGCCCCAACCCTCAGCGAGCTTCAGCGGACGCAGTGGTCGGATCTCCGGCCTATCTCGGCTCTCTCGCAGATTGGATTCCTCAATTACTTTCTTATATTAATACTTCGGATATCGCTGGCGATAAGTGGCTTAAAGAGAAAAACCCGGCGCCAGTCTTGAACGAATATCTAAGATTGCTTAAGCGTTTTCAAGGGGAGATGGCATGCATGGTAGAAGCCGCAAATGCATATTGGGCCCATCAAGAAAAATACCAAAAAGTAGTTCGAAAGGCTTTTGGGGAAGGCAAGGGCTTTAAAGCCGCTTGGAAACGCGCCAAGAACTTCCTCTACACCGGAAGTAGACACAACGGTACCATGGTAGATTTAATTAGAGCTTCTAGCAATCCGGCCGCAATGGCCGGCAAAGATCGTCAACAAACTATTTTTAATGAACAGTGTTTTTTGTTGTCTTATGTTTCAAAAATGAGCGATTATAAAAAGCGCCGAGATAAAGGAGCGGGGATCATGACTGGCTCTATCCCGACCGATCCCAATTCTACTATAAGCCCTGCTAAGGCAGTGCCTTATTATAATGGAAGTGCCAATTCTTCACTGCTGTTAGATGGCGACCCATATGGATTTTTGAACGTTCTAACCCAGAATGAACATCAGAAAGTATTCTTTAACATGGAAAGCCAAGTCTTAAATCATTTGCAGCCTATGATCCGCCTATATAAAATAGAATACAATAGGAACAACAAACCAACTGAAACCGAATTTAAATTTGATTCTAATCAGAAGCTGTTAGAAAACGTCTTAAACAGTAAGTTAAAGCGCGGGTACGGCGCCGGCATCAAGAGTTTTGATTTTGCATACGAAGGGAGCAACCCTTTCTCGGTGAAAAAAAGCATCAAAGCCACTTTAAAGATTTTTGCCAATTCGATGAGTGAACTTTTCGAGAATCGCGGCAGTTCAACAAAGCCGTGGAGTTACATAGATTTAGCACTAAAGACACGACAATCGCAGCAGAGCGATACAAAGTGTAAAGTGGGAGGGCCTATTCAAAAAAGTACCGCTCTCAAGCAACAAAATTTAGATAAATTGAACTTTCGTTTAAAAGCGGTTGTAGGGTGGGCACGCCCCAATGGAGAAGGCCCGTGGAGTAGATATAGTTATTTAACGGACGACGAAAACAGAAATAGACAGTTTCTCATGGATGGGATTTCAAATTCTTATACAACTTTAAACTTAACCCCTACTGTTCATCATTTCGAATTTGATGAGTTGGGTCGTGTAATCTTGAGTATCGACTATTTTGCTTTTATCGAAGATTATTTTGACAGCCCCGTTTTTAATATTTTCGCGGGAACTGGTACCACCCTCACACAAATTGTTCGCACAGCACAGCTTAATCATTATTCACAAGCATGCAAGCCTGAAGATCTGAAAACTATTAAAGAAAGCCTCGCGGAGAACGCGGCAGATGAAAAAGCGACTGCGTTGACTTCTCTGATTAAGAATTTAAAAGCAAAAAAACGAATATATTATATTAAATTACCTTATAGACAAATTGCACATTTCAATTCAAAGGGTCCCTTTTACAATTTCGAAGCTGATCAAGGAGTGGGCTTTTCAATTAAAAGCGATTCACAAAATAGCACAGACGTGGTCAATAGTATGGAAACGGCTTTTAGCACATACACATTTGGTGATAATTCTAGTGGCGGTGTTACGGAAGATGATCGAAAAGTTTTTAGGTCTTCCCTGATGGCTGACAATCCGCAATTGATTAATCTTTCGTTTTTTTATGTAAGTGATTTAATAGACAGTGTATTGGAGGCTTTAGAAGTCGAATTAAAAACCCTCCCTGCCCAGCTAGAAAATGAATTAGATCAAACCGCAGACATTACAGCCTGTGAAAAAACACTTCAAAAAGATAAATATGCCCGCGCCTATCAAAATTTCAAACAATTAAGAATTTTGTTAGGGCCTGTAGAGTTTGTCAACCAAGGAGCTAACAACAACGCCTCACTGGGCGGCCCGAGCCTTTTTGTTAATTTTGGAGACATGCCCATCTCTGTGAAATATTTTATAGAATACCTTGCAGCCCAGATGTTGAAGAAAGATAGAAGCACTTATAATCTTACCACTTTTTTGAATGATCTTTTTAATAAATTAGTACGAGAGTTTTTAAACGAAGAGAGCTGTTTTGATTGGAATATTAAACAAAAGGTGAGAGTAAACCAATCAACCCTAACGAGTTACCCGAAGAGTAGAAGCTATGATAATGTTAGTAGATCTATGATTCGGAAGTCAAATGCTCGTATTAATCTTTCTCAATTATCGAAACCGATTTTAAATATCTCAGGTCCAGAAGGTCCGGCGCCTTCAGGGAACGTGGCCCGCGAAATGAATTATTTCGTTTATTTTGCTGGCAGAACTGCACCGGCAGAACTTATGAAAGGAAAGAAAAGGCAAGATGAAAGAAAGGGAATTTTTCACTATACGCTCGGCCGAGACCGCGGGCTTATCAAAAATATACAACTTTCAAAGACAGATTCTAGAGGACTTGCTGAAGTGAGATTTGAACAAGACGGCTACGATGGCTTAAAACAATTGAGGGTTGTATATGATGTAACTATCAATTCGTATGCCGAAGTTAAAGCATTCCCTGGTACATATATCTATGTGGATCCACGAGGCTTTGATCCCTCTAGTACTACGCGTGAAGGTGACATGATGAATATTACTGAATATGGTATTGGCGGCTACTTTATGATTGTGAAGTCTGAGCACTCTTTTGGGCCCGGTAAAGCTGAGACCACTATATATGCTAAATGGGTGAATGCGGTTGCCGATACTTACGAGCAACAAGGCGCTGATCCTAACGACACAACCGCACCCGCAACTTTATCTCGATGCAGCACGTCCCTCGCAGCACGTCGAACCAACGCAGAGGGACAAAATCAAGAAATGCCGGAAATTTAATCGAGAGGAGAAGTATAAATGGCTGATGATTATTACGACAATAAACCAAAATCTACGTCGCTTCTTTTCTATGAGCGCGGCGCATATGACAGAGTAACATTTGAAGCCGCAGAAGGGATTCGAGATAATATTGGTGGACCCTCCCCCACTCGTCCTAATCTGGTAAACTATCGGCTAGCCGAATATGCAATGTTTGGAAAAGTCAATCAGTTTTTTGTACCTGTTGTTGTGCTCCCTAAAAATTTAAGGCACTTCAAAACACTGCAGACTAATGAGGCCGAAGAGATCCCACAAGCACTTGACTTTGTGGTAAATATCTTTCAACAAATGGCCGAGAACTTTAAAAAAAGTGCAGCATTCGGAACAATCAATCCGCACGATCCCTACCTCTCCAATCTGAAGGTTTATAAAGCCTATCAAAATCCAACAGTGTTATACGAACAATATTTTACGCTCCTCTCCTATACGCTTCAAAAGCAATTTCAGGAGAGAAACATCCAAGTTCACAACTTTCCTCAGTTTATGAATAGCTTACTTGGTATCTTAGAACAGGGCGCCCTGTCTATGCCCTTTACACAAGTGGCATATGTAAAAAGCAAACAATGCCCATCTAGATGTAGTGGTCTTGTAATTGAAATTGCTGATTTGGACTATAACAATGACCAAGACAAAATTGATAAGTTTTATAATAGCCTAAACTGGGAATTCTACCTTCAAGCGTGTGACAATTTCGGATTTGCAGTAGATTCAACAGCCCCATGGCGGCTGATGGCGGATTTGGATTCGGTCATAATGAAAGACGCTGCAGCCAAATATGGAGGAGGAGGGTCACTAGGGGTGATGGCAGGTGCCTTTAAGGATGTAGCGCCCTCTTATCTCTTAAGAAGATTTTCGCGCGATCTTTACAATTTGTATAATTTTATTCGAGTGCGCACTGCATCTACTTTTGAAATTTGCAGCAACAATGAAATAATACCCACAACTTTTGATTCCGAGCAGTATAGCTATAAACAATTTCAAAAGAGGTTTTCCGCCAACTACCTGCTTGAAAAATATTTTCTGATTCGCTTTATGGAAGAAGAAAGCAGCTTTAGCCGAGCAGAACAAAAAAGGCTCATACATGATTGTTTGAATACCATGCGGGCTGGAAAAGCCGCAACCGCTATCATAGGATTTGAAAAAATTTTAAATAAACCATTTGACTATATGGGTTCCGTGAGTTATAATCTAAACAGTGCAGAACAACAAGTGCAGGAATTTCAAAATAATGCTCCTGATCTTGATGAAATCTCGCGCGAACTTGAAAGATTAAAAAATCGAATCAGAAAATAGGATAACTGTGTTATTTCAATCGTTAGATGATAAAAGTGAATGTATAGGGGTGTATTGTGATGGTAAAATATATTATGACAATTTTCCCTCTGAACTGACACGTACCTGGAAATATACGCCTTCCCACACTAGGGAAGATATTGAATACGCCTCTTTATATTGCGAAACTAAAAGCCTGGAAGATGCCTGCCCGGCCGAGCTAAAAGACGAACTGGCACGCACCCAGAAGAAATTTAAGGCATATATTAAATCTTTTCAATTGGCTAAGATTAGCATGCGGGATCATTGTATATTCGATCTAGTGCCGGCTGATTTTTTAAAACAATTTTGCGAAATTAAAAATAAGATCACACAACATGTATTAGAGACACACACAAAACCCTCTAACTATGATCACTTATTAGATATTCATAAATTGCTGCACAAGATAAAATATCAGCAATTAAACTTAAATAATGAGGGATGCAAGAAATTACACTACTCAATTCATAACTCAACACGAGTCAAGAGGATTCTACACGGCCCCGCCTATATAGATTATAATTTATTTGGAACTGTAACAGGACGTCTCACTACGTATCCGGACTCGTTCCCGATATTGACGCTACAGAAAGAGTTTCGCAAGCTTTTAAAGCCCACTAACGATTGGCTTTTATCTTTAGACTATAATGCGGCCGAAGTGCGCACCTTCATTGCTCTGGCGGGCGAAGAACAGCCACAAGAAGATGTACACGAATGGCATATTAAAAATTTAATTGAGGATGAACTAAGCAGAGAAGACGCAAAAGTGCGTTTTTTTGCATGGCTATATAATTATGATTCTAATGACGATGAGTTTGGAAGCTATCATCGAGAACAATTATTGGCTGATTGGTATGATGGAGCGGTGGTCAGTACTCCCTTCGATAGAAAAATAATTGTTGACAAACGCAAAGCATTGAATTATCTTATACAGAGTACAACTTCGGATATTGTCTTGGAGCGCGCCGTGGCTATCGACAAATTTTTAGAAAATAAAAAATCTTTTGTGGCTTTTGTAGTACATGATGAAATCGTTATAGATCTCGAAGAGAGCGAAAAAGAGATAGTGCCTGAAATCAAAGAGCTATTTTCTAAAAACAGATTAGGTGAATATTTAGTAAATTTAAATTGTGGAAAAAACTATTATGAACTGCAAGGATTGAATTTATGATATCTATCATTGGAATTGGAAATGGTGCATCTGCAATTGCACAAAAATTTGAAGTAGTCAAAAATTATGACGTCTATGTTTTAAACGATCAAGTAGAGCGCAATACAAAGAAGAAGTATAAATTACTCCCCTTCGAAAATCCGGATGAGTATGAAGAAAACATCCCTGATTTAAAAAAGTTTTTTACTAATGTTCGAAATCGGGCCCAAGTTTTTGTTGTAGGCTCTGCCATGAGTTCCAACTATACATTGGGTATCTTAGAACAAATAAAAGATCAGGAGATAGAACTGTTTTACATCCAGCCAGATATTGAACTGTTGACTGGGCGCCCAAAACAGTTAGAAAAAATAACGTTTAATATCCTGCAAGAGTACGCGCGTTCTGGATTGTTTAAAAATATTACCTTAATTTCCAATTTAAATTTGGAGAGGTCCATCGGGCAAATACCGATTAAATCTTATTTCGACAGGCTTAATGATGCTATCTATTCATGCGTTCATTACCTTAATTACTTTGAATTCAGCGAGCCCGAGATTGGGCAAGTCTCCCGACCAGCCGATATTAATCGGATTCGCGCCGTTGC
>JGI25133J35611_10001610_pt1 | contig 11949 bp, 14 predicted proteins | sample ETNvirenome_6_85_FD_35611 | JGI IMG/M metagenome (IMG submission 35611) | reverse complement strand
CGTACATACCAGAGAAGCCATACAAGATGAAGGCTATACTGGAAGACCCCAACCAAGAAGTGATATGTCATAATTCTAAATTTGAGTATACTCATCTGAAGAACAACGACATCACCCTTGCCAATTTCCAAGACACAAAGATTGCGGCATACCTTCTCGGCTTGCCGTCAACACATCTTAAAGACCTTGCCGTGCAAGAACTGGGCATTAAGCCTATCACCTATTCCGAGGTGACTGGCGGTAAGGATATGAGTGAGTTGACAGCGGAAGAGATACTACCGTATGCGGCGGCAGATGCAGATAACACACTTCAGTTGTGGGATGCGTTAGTCACAAGACTAAGGGAGTACGTACTGGAGGATGTGTATAATAATATAGAGATGCCGCTCGTACCTGTGTTGTCGGACATGGAGAGAAGGGGAGTGCTAGTCAGCCCGGAGGCAGTGGACAAGGCTATAGAATATTTCAAAGAAAAGCAAGACGACGCTGAGTGTAGGGCACACTCCGAGATACCTGTCGAGGTAAATATCGGGAGTGGTGACCAGCTTGCTCGTTGGCTTGAGGAGAATCATGCACCCATCACCAAACGCACTGATGGTAAGGGGTTGCTATGCACTGACGAGAACACACTCAGGAGTCTGGAAGGCTGGCACAAAGACACGATAGACGCCATACTGGACTTCAAGATGTTCCGAAAACTGGGTGCGTTTCCTAGGAAATTTAAAGAGTAAGTGGGTGGGACGGTGCGCTACACCCTAATTTTAACCAAGGGGGTTACTATGAAGAATCTTCTGATACGTCTGGGTCTGCTCCAGCCACAGGCCGCTTATCCTGTTCCACGCCGAACCTGCAACAAATACCGCACCACGGCAGAGGAAAGGGGGCGGAATATGAGGAGTATGGGAGAATGGTGCGAGGGTGTCTGGTGGCTAGACCGGGATATGTTCTGGTAGCCGCCGACGTTGGGCAACAGGAGCCACGGATTGCAAGTCTGGTAGCGCCTGAGCCCACGTTGATGGCTGACTTTGACAGAGGTCTGACACCCTACGCACTGATAGGCGAAGACATATACGGCAGGGAGATTATTAAAGGTGTGGATGAACAGGAGTGGCACACCGCCAAGACATTCTTCCTTGCCCTAGTGTATGGTGCAGGTGCTGGTAAGTTAAAAGAAATTGACCCTCGCCTGTCAATGGAGCAGAGCCTGAGTGGATACCAGAAAATCTCCACTCGCTACGAAGGTCTCACACATTTTAAAAATAACGTGTACTTTGAGATAAAAGAGAAAGGCTATGCTCGTGATTACTTTGGTAGGATACGGTGGTTNCCGGGCATATACTCAGCCGCTCAACACCAGCGAGAGGCCGCAGTACGAGAGGCCATCAACTTCCACATCCAAGGGCCAGCCGCAAGCTGTATAAAGATTGGNATGCGCAAGCTCTGGGATGACATACATGAGTTAGGTTTAGATGCACACCTACTATTACAAGTGCACGACGAAGTTATATTAGAAGTTAGGGAAGACCAGCTAGACACCGTAATACAATTGACACAGACAATGTTAGACGATGTTATGCCAATCTCATTCCCTATTGANCCGGAGGTTGGTAAAGTATGGTCAGCGATGACGCCTTACAAATTTTAAGAGATGCCATTGCCAAACACCGAGCAGTATTCCGGGAGTACTGGGATGGTGGATTGTGGGCTAAGGCAGACGAACATTGGAAACATTTATTAATATTGAGGAGAGAGAATGACAATATCACAAGAAGAAAAAATAACAGTTGACGGACAAACATGGGGCACAGTTAATGGTGACACCCTACGAAAGTATGTTAAGAAGAGCAGGCACTTGTTTAGGAAATGGGATGCTTGGGGAATGGATGCCAGTGTATGGGATAGTTTAGCCGTACGAGGTGTGCGTAACCTAGAGGTACTGGACAAACAGGAGAATATACTGTATACTATAGACTTAGAAGAGATAGATACTTGGGCTGACTTTGAGGCCGATTGGGGCTACGGAGTACAGTACTTTATTCCGAGGAAGTATTTTACTAAGACTGCCTATGAAAATTCTAAAGGATAATCACTGCCCTAACTGCGGTGTATATCTAGCAAAGGTACGAGGAGGTATAGCCGGGACGCCGTGTGGAATGTTTCACCAGCATCCCGGTGTTGCCCAGCTAGTTATATCTGTAGTGAATGGGGAGAACGATAATTTCAAGACGACTCTCGCCGAGGGTCAAGTAATAACTGAAACAGAAGGCGATGAACTGTACGAGAATGTTGACGAGGCTGTAATAGCTATGCTAGACACCATGCACGACGTACAATTCCCAAGTGAGGGATAGTGATAGAAGTATATACATCTAGTGGTTGAGGGCCGTGTCATATGGTGAAAGCGTGGCTTTCAAAAGAAGAACTAGAATTTGTTGAGTATAATATATCTACAGATAGTGAGCGTCTTGAGGCGCTCACTAGTATGGGTTATAGGAGTACGCCAGTAACATTCTTTGATGACGTTACTGTAGTGGGGTATAACCCTGCTAAGTTAGAAGAGGCTATTACCTAGGTCGGGTTCTGAGTTTACCTCTAATTTTTTTATACTGTGCTAGAGCATCGTTACCCGGCGATAAGAGGGCTTTACGTGACAGCTCCAGCCTCTTATATTGGCGGCGCTTTCTTCGGACTTTGCCCTTTATATTTCCTTGCTTACGCTGATAGGCTTCTTCTGCCATATTATTTCCTTTTCTTTTTCATTCTCTGTGCGGCTTTCTTAGCCGCCGCTTTTCCTTTTGGGGTATATGGGTAGTGTTTCTTCCCAACTTTAGGCACTTGTATCTGTCTCCTGTAATACTATTCTGTGTACTTCAAACTCGTCCCCAACGGACACTCTCTCCCTGTCAACAATCTGTACTGAGGTACTACTCTCTTCATCAAACCCGGCGTGTCCATCATAGGTATGTTTGAAGTATATCGGATACACTTGGTCTTCAAGCGTGTCGAGGTCTGTAAGCTGTTTGGTTTTCGATACCGGGTCATAATACCCTGTCTCCTGTATCATGTCCTCGCCAATTCTAATAAACAATTCCCATGTCTTTAACTTAGGCGGTCTTAAAGTACTGTGTAATTCAAAGGCGTACATCCTCGGAGGAGCACTACCCGGGGTAGTTGCCTCTGTAGAAAATGTAAACTGTAGTTGTATTGAACGTCCTACCGCATCTGTAGTAGGAGTTATTGCCGAACCATTTGCATCCAAAGCATCATTAAAGTATAGTGTCTGTACTCTATCTGTAGAAGATAATGTTCCTAGCTTGTATGTATCTGGGCTAGCACCATCTAAACCATAGCGTACAACTATCTGTTCACTGTTACCACTACCTATATCCTGTAACCAGAATACTGTCTTTAAGAATGCTTTACTAGTACCCGGCACACCACCGTGCCAGACTGACGTTTCAAACGTACCAGACGTTGCTACCATACTTTCAGCGTCAATAAAGGGAGCCGCTGAGCGAGTAGGTAATAGCCAGCGGTAAGTCGTAACGTGGTCAGCTTGTGTGCCGTCACGGTTCATCCTACCTGCCGCTACTAAATACCTAGTACCAGAACCAGTATCTGTATATACTGTTAGCGCTTCAATCTCCCCGAACGTAACCTCGTCCAGTGTATGCAGATTAAATCGTCCGTCAGCACCCTGACGTAGTGACATTATCTTAATCTTCTTACTGGTAGTGGTTAGTTCAATAGGGAAGCTACCAAATGCTCCAGACTCAGCAGTCTCCGGTATGTCGGCGGCTACGAAAAGTTCATGCGGACTTGCCACCATAGCCTTTATCTCTCCGCCAAACCCCGATACTCTAGGAGCCACAAACAGGCTGGTAATATCCTGTACCTGCCCGGGAGCCCAGCGAATCAATGATTGTGTTGAGGCTGTAGTATAAAAGAAGCCGTGCCATTCTGTACCTAGCGAGAAGTTATTAACATTTACACCCTTATCCCACTCAGTAGATATTGGAGCAAACACATTTTCAGCACTAGCCGTGTTAGTATACGTCCTATTATACACCCACAATCCATCTTCTTTACCTACGAGTAGTGTATCGAAAGCTGAGTGTAGTGCTGTAATAGTTCTATCTTCAGAGCCTATGGTATAGGCTGATGACCAGCTACCACTGTTTGTTGCGTCAGTAGCCGCCTTAACTGTATTAACTGTTTCGGTTTTCCATAATGCTAGGTTACCAGCATTGTTACGTGCTACAGTAAAATACTTAGCATACTTAGCAGTACTTGATAACGTACTTGCAGTCCACGAAGTATCCGTACCATAAATATAAGCAGTACTATAACCAAAGGCTACATATAAATTATTGTCAAAATGTACAATGTCTGTAGCATCAGCACTCAAATGTATATATACTGCGTCCCAAACATCACCATTCTCATTCCACTTAGCAACTACTTGGCCTTGAGCCAAGTAGATAGTACCGCCCTTAGTAGCAACACCTGCACACGCCTCATTTCCAGAACCATCTACCTGTATACTAATACCATCCACATAGAATGTACANTCAACACCGCTATCAGCATTATCATCGTCGCCGATAATAATCCTTAGCCTAGTTTGGTCANCGCTATCAGTTATTGTACGTGTGGCTGAAACAAATGTCCAGTCAGTATCGCTGGCTGTAATTGCAGTACCGCTTGTAGGAGTGCCATATCCATCATCAATATAAATGTTAGGAGCATACCCACTAGCACCTAAAGTACCAGTCTTTATCCAAGCGCCTACAATGACTTCTCGTCCTCGGAACAATGTATGGTTCGCAACGTCCTGATAGAAGTAGCTGTCAGCCCCGGAGACCGTCGTAACTACATACTGGTATGCGTAAGTACCCTCAAGTACTGTAGACGTCTGTCTTGAAAGAGTGCCTGTCGTGCCAGATATAGTCCACGCCGCTGTGTTAGCCGCACCTTCAGCACCCATACCTTTTATTAGAAAGTCCTGTGGCTCAGACCTCTCCATGCCCAGTGACAATACACCTTCCCATCTAGCATCAACACCAACAGCCTTAGAATATCTTGTATCACCTTCACGATAGTATGGGCGTAATGCTCCATCAGACCAGTCGTCCTGAGCCCATGTAAAGTCTACNAGTGGGTCTTGTTCTGATACTGTGAGTGCGCCTTGTGTTCGGCGAGGNGGTAGTTTCGGCGCACGATACTCTCGCCACCGCTCAATTCCACCTTCTTCCTCGTCAACTATAAGTCGCAGTTCAGTATTAGGAGATGAAGCCTTGTCCTGTAGTGTTACTGTTCTCATTTACCACGTTGGGGTTAGAGGTACTGCGTTACCTGCCGTAGCGCCACGCCCTTCAGCAAGTTGCCTAACCTCTTGTAATAATATGTTTGCTCTCTCTGCGGCTCTCTGCCTAAATGTGGCTGGGCCGTGCATCATTTCTTTCACTAACAGTTTCCCTGCCGCCATCTTAGCGATTAGTAAACTATCAATCCTATTAACTTCTACATTACTCTCATCAGCGCTAGGCAGTGTTAGTGGCACAGAAGCTGGCATCCTAAGAACTTTACCATTCGGCGGTGGGCTTTGCAGTTCTAATACACCAAGTTCGTCATCACTGTATCTATACTTATTAAAGCTATACCTAACACTACTCATACGCCGAGCATTAATCGTACTTACTTTATTACCTTCATCAACTGACACGTTATAGCTAAAAACGGAATCAGGCCCATTAGGAGCCATCCCAATGGGAAAAGGGTACTCACGTACCCTAGTGCCGCCCTCCAACCAGACCGCCCCAAAATCGCCCGACGCCGTTGACGAGTTTTCAAGCTGTACTGTAATTTTCGTTGCTGTATCTGCGACATTATATCCATCAGCACTCACCAATTCCCATTGCCCATCACCTGAGTGGTGGTCAGTACTTGCGACGGCACTGCCATCAACCATTAGATTTACTTTGCTGTTACTACCCTGCGAAGTACGCACCCATGCTCTAAGTGTTAATGTGTCGCCACTTAGGTCTTGAAGGAATTGTGCATACTTATCGTCTAAAGTAAGAGTACTCCCACCAGAGTCAGCATCTAACTGTACTGCATTCTGACCGGGTACTATATGGTCGCTGGAATAAGATAGCCGGGTTACACTGTCGTCAGCAGAGGAAGACCATCCGTCTACGGCAGTAGCACTCGTCCAATATTCAAAGGTACTATTATATACTGGACTGCCAGTTAGCCAGTGGTTAAACCACATGTTCATTACTAAAGTACCAGAGTCGTATAGTTCGTCCATCGCCTCGTTGATGGCAGTATGGATGGCGGCTGACTCGTATGGTAGTATTTCGTATGTTAGAAGGTCGGGTGCGGCGGCTAACGCAGGACGAAATGTCACTATCCCAGTACTCTGTACGCTGTCGGTTATTCGGACGTCGGTGAATGTAGGGGAGCCGCTTGAGAAGTATAGCCAAGCGCCAATCAAATCATTGTCGCCAAACCTTTCAAGGTCATTATCCCTCATCGTACTCGTACTACTACCACTGCCGCCAGCAGTACCAGTTATCTTAGGTACTTCAAGCTGGTCAACGACCATCTGTCTTAGTTGTGTACGAGTTCTAGCCACGGCTATCCCACCAGTCCTTTAGTTTTACACCAGCTATGAGTGCTATAAGCCCCATAGTCATCATCATTAAATGCCCATTAATCCCTAACGAAAGAGCATATAGTTCAATCGTCGCAATCGCAATTATAGCAACTATTGGAGTCACATTTGTATTCATCAAGTTGGTCTATCACCTGTGGTGCGTGGATAGGCCAGCTACGGACAACGATGTTCTCAATAGATTCTTTGATGAACTCAAAGTTATCCTCATCTATTTCAATACAACACTCTGGCTTCTCTACGGCATCTAAAATTTTATTTAGCTTCCTCATCGTTGCCAAATCTGCGACGTCCGCTTGAGCATCCAGATTAGATTTGTAATAACAGGCTACTTCTAGTATACCTGCCACCGTCATTCCTTGGCTGTCGCCTTCTTCTGTGCTTATTGAGAGAGGAATATCCCCTCGTCCTGTTAGCGCCCCATTATGTATTTTCATTATCTCCTCCATCTATCTCTTTCAATGTCAGAGGGCGGCAGAGAGAGCCATACAACTAGCACAATCACTGTGACTAATATTCCTAATACTGTACTCAATAACTCTTCGCTCCGCTTGCTCTCTTGTTTCTATATCACTATTGAACTTAACAACATTAGAGCCGAGATTACTAAGCATGGCCCTAGCCTCATTTAATTGTGCAGTCCTATCATTATCATCTAGGCTTCCAATCAAACTCGTCTGTGAACATGCCATTACAGCATCTATTTTATTGTTAAGTCCAGTTATACTAGGCATACCTTATTATACCATATCCTTAATACCTTGTCTAGTCTTTACCAAAAGATTCAAACACCTTAGCCAGCCCTCCACTAACAGGTATTGTTAGTACTGCCAGCGCTGTCAGCAATCCCTCAATATTGTCAAGTGTCTCCGGGTTTGAACTGGCAGACCATATAATACGTGCCGCCAATATCAACCATACCACAACCACCGGCATAAAAATGACAGCAATGAGTAGTTGCCCACCAGTGATTTCTGTCTTATTTGATGGTGGTTGGTCGCTCAATGTTATTCGTAGCCGTTAAAGTAGTTACCTTAGTTGTCGGGTCTATGATGAAACTTGGTGCATCAATCCCAGTACCGTCACCGATAAGACTATTCTTAATTATTAACTTACCTGCCTTAACATACGTCAGGTATACGGCTGGTGTTGCGGCGTTGTTAGCGGCATACGTTCCAAACACTTTAATATCTTTAAACGTCATCTCTTTACAAATACTATCTGCTGTGGATGAGTTTATGATTATTCGGTCATACGTTGAGTCTTTAGCAGACGGTACGTTTATTGCCCCACGAGTACTGCCCACTTCAATGTCTGATACACTGGCTAGGGTAGAGCCCACGGACAGTCCGTCAGCCACATTGTCCTGTATGATTAGTTCATGGATTTCTGAGTTGTCCAACTTAAATGTCGGAGCCTCCAGCCCATCAATCGTAATAGTATCACACTCTACATCAAACGTACCATTGTTGCCGTTAGTAGCGCCATACACCTTGATGGCGTTCTCAAGCCCTGTCGCCTTACCGATTGAGATAGTGTCAAAGTTTAGCTGGTCTATTCGTGCGCCGCTCACCACGAGGTTAAGCGTCTGTACTGCACGGTTGACTGTTGGCATATCGTCAGGGAAAGTATTCTTAGTACCTACGTGAACTGTCTTCTGTTCCAGCCTGTAGTCTTGTCCTACATCATAGACTGCCGCATCGGGATATGTAGGCGATTGTTCTATGCCTTCTATCGCTAGGAAGTATGCGCCTGTTGCAATAGCCAGCCCGATGAACGACGCCATTATACCAATCTTGACAGCACCACCATCAAACTGTACCTTGGGCCAGAAAAGTCTAAGCGTCGTAGACCAGCCCATGACTGATGGGGTTTGCATACTGACGTTGAGGTTAGGCATCTTCAACCCTGCCGTCGGCAGAGTAACACCTTTAATCGTAAATACTTTTTTTATAAAACTAAACATGCCTAGCCCCCTAAAACAATGTTAAAAATGACTGCCGTTTTGTGCCTAAATCTCATTTATTATTTTCATTTTTACTAATATATACATATAATATATTAGCCCTTTTTAACTCTCCATTTGTGCCAAGCCCCATCCATAGGGCTCATGGTAAGGTTTCTTGCTTCATCNTCAGCTTCGGGCATTCTTCTAAACAACTCTTCTATATCAGATAGAGTAGGTTTTTGAAACTCTTCATTATATTTATCTACTGGAAATTCTCTTATAACCCTGTCGCCTATAATGTCTGCAAACACACGTTCCACTCCGGGTATAGTAAAAAGTTGCTTGAGGTCTTTTTCAGTGAGGTGGGGCAACGTAACCACTCGGGGCATCAAAATCAGAACTACAGAATGGACATTTTTCGGGGAATCCTATTCGCTGTCCATTACTTAATGTTGGAGCAAATTCACTATGGTCGTCTAAATATAGATTACAAGAAGAACACTTCCCTAAACCACCCCAATAAGCTACGTTCCCCTCATTCAGTGTCCAAGTAGTTCCATCAAAAAAGTATCTACCATTGCGCCAATCATCGGGAGCAGTTACTCCTGTATATAAGGTAGTATTAGATGAGTTTAAGTCCTGTATGCCAAATGCAAGTACTCCGTGACGAGTAGCGTCAGTATAAGCCGCTATCTGTATGTCGTCACTCCCTATAGTGACAACTCTATCATCATCTAAAAGATATCTTGATTCGTTAGTATCGCTAAAAACTATTGTTTTCATTATATTACCTATGATTAATCATTGGATGTGAAATCGGGACTTGTATAGCCAGCACTACCAACTAGTATCTTGGTAGCTGATATTGCTTGCCCAACTGTTACCCTATGGCCTTCCCACAACCGTCCTATCTTATTATGAATTTCGCCTGTTGGTGCTAGAAAGTAAGTACTACCTATAACAAGTGAACTCTGGTCTTCATTTACCCCACCCGGTACAGTAATAGTTACATTTTCAGTATCACTTACACCTGTTGTAGCCAAACCAAGATACTGGTCTAAGTGACCTACATTAAAGTCTTCTACCACACCAGACTCCCACGCTCCGGGGATTACTGTAACTTCATCAGACTTGTCCTCTTTCATTACCAATATCGCACGGTCATTATCTTGGTCGTATCCTACTGAAAGTCCTGCGCAAACACTCACTTGCCATAAGAGTTCTGGAGATGTAAAAGATATACTCGTACCGCTTATAGTTCCTAACATCATATACAAATGACGTGGCGAGCCTTTATATACACTGGCTGGGAGTGCAAACTCATTTGCGGACGTAGCCCATATTAGAAGCACTTTTTCAGCGTCTGGAACATAGCAACAAGTCATATAGCCGCTACCGNNGAAGAATTCCATAGCGGTATCAGCGCCATTCGTAGTTGAGTCTAGGCCGTAATAACTGCCCGGACGCCTTGCGCCAGCAGACGCATGCCCCATAGAGTCACTAGACCCAGTATACAAATCAGCAACATTCCAAGCCGTAGTATCGGTACTTGGCGTACCTATAGCTACTGCCGCAGTAAACTTATCATGACCCCAATCAGAGAGGACGTGTCCAGAACCTCCAGAACTGGTGGTAGCGGAGTTGTAGGTAAAGAATACAACAATCTTTTCTGCGTTTTCGTCATAACATATCATATTGTTATCTGCTTGTCCAGCCTTACATAAGTTACTCTTAATAGTTTGAAGAGCCCCAAAGCTAGGAGTTGTGCCAGTTACGGATATGTTTACAGACTTATAGTTATAATTATCGTCTACGTCTAAGTAGGTAGCAACACACTTACCAATATTAGTTGCATAAACTATATGATGGGCAGAACAATTCCCAGCGGCATACTCTACCGCAGTGCCCCAAGCTATGCTATTAGTAGCACCACCAGTTACCGTACCAACCACTGCAAACCCATCTTGGTCACCACCAGTAAACACCAAAATTATCTTATCAGCAGTCTTATCATATGCCATTGCTTGGTAGTATCCAGTACCAGCACTAAGTGATATGCTTCCCATTGTCCATGTAGTACCAGAAAGTCCAGATACAAACGCTCTAGAAGTTGCATCACCAGNGTAGACACCNCCAATCACAAGTCTATCAGTATCTTCATCATAAGCACTACAGGTATAGTATCCCAATGCAGTGACTGTTTGCCCATAAGTCGTATCCCCGGCTGGCCCCTTAGCATTTATTACTCCAGTATAGTGGTTAGTAGTGTCAACAACTTCTAGTGACATTGGGTTGTGGTTGTAACCGCCCCAGTGTGAAGGTGTAACTAATTTACCAGCATTATCATCCCAGTGTAGTTTGAATCCCTGTGTAACACCTGACCCATGATAACGGTTCTTAGGCGCTGTGGCCCCTCTAGGATAATCCCATGCACCTTTTACCTGCTTGGCTTTACCAGCAGAAGTAAGGTATACAGGCGCACCAGTATCAATAGTACCATCAGCTACTAGAGTTATTGTTCCACCACCACCACCTGCATCTTCCCATGAAATATCTGTACCATCATGTGTTAAAACTTGGTCAGCAGTACCAACTGCCAATGCCGCAGGGTCTCCGCTTGAATCTCCATATATAATCTTGCCTCTTGCTAACCCTGCCATCTTAGCAAGGCTAACAGCATCGTCAGCAATGGTTACCGCTCCTGCGTTGGTCATAGTAACATCACTTGATAATGCCGCCGCTGTAAAGCCTGTACCGTCACCTATTAGAATCTGAGTAGTAGCTAATGCTACTTCAGACAATACGCCAGAACTGTTAGCATTTCTACCCAGAATTGAGTTAGCCGCTACATTCTGGATATGAGCAAAATCTATAGAAGCGGCGGCGTAATGCTCGCTGTCAATTGCATCGTCAGCTATGTGGGCGTTATCAATAGAACCATCTACATAGTTGTCTGAATCAACAGAATTGTCTGCAAGGTGGATATTATCAATGGAGCCGTCCACGTAATTATCTGAGTCAACAGAGTTATCTGCTAAGTGAGCATTTTCTATACTGCCATCCGCATAGTGTTCAGAATCAATGGCGTCATCGGCAATGTGTGCATTATCAATGCTTCCATCTTTATAATGAACACTATCAATACCATCTTCTAAGAGAGTTAATATTTCTCCAGCAGTCTGGTCTGCTGTAGCGGCAGTTTCTATTCCAAGCATAGTAAGTAAATTGGCAGGGGTAATTTCTTCTATAACACCTGCACCTGATGAATCTCTGCCTAAGATTCTATCTGTAGCTGAAACATTCTGTATCTTGGCATAGGTAA
>JGI25133J35611_10001591_pt1 | contig 12009 bp, 10 predicted proteins | sample ETNvirenome_6_85_FD_35611 | JGI IMG/M metagenome (IMG submission 35611) | reverse complement strand
GTATGATCTTGCTACCTGCGGTTTTGTTAAGTAATTTAATAAGTTATTCATAACATAACTATTTATGCTATCGAATCTGACGTTCCACTTTTTTTCCAGTCCTTATATTCTGGATTATCATTTTTCTATAAGAACCTATTGTTACTGTAAAGTTTACAGTATCCCCAGAAATAACAGGAGATGAATCTATAGTACCAGGATATCTGTAAGTCTTAACTACATTACCTCCTACAGTTTCTCTCACTTCGAGTTTAACAGAACTGCCTTGCTGCTGAGCTAATGCATAGTACGTTTCATTCTTGTTCATTATAATTATTTAATAAGCCTTGTATTAATCATATCTAGATATTAAATATTTTATATGGCAGAGGTTAAGAAGGCTAGGTTGTTTTTAAGACGCGGTACTGATACTGATAGAAAAACCACAATCTTATGCGAAGGAGAACTTGGTTATTCTACAGATGCCTTTAGAGTAGTAGTTGGAGATGGTAGCACTCTAGGTGGTCTCGGTTTAGGTACTAATGTGTTTGTTAGTGCTGGTGGTTCATTAGCTAACAGCTTTCATACACATTTAACTGAAGCATCCGCTGGTGGGTTTGCTATGGCAGGAGATATTGCTGTATTTCCAGCTGCGACATATGTTGATGGTACTGGTAGCGATGTTACACCAACTAATACAACTGGAACAAGTGCTACTACGGTTGTATTATTAACAGGTACTGATAATAGTAATCCAACACATTGGGTCGCTGTTAATTCTGGTATACCGTGGGGTAATATTGATACTCCTGTTGATGCCATTTCGGGTGATCAAGTTCATGGTGGTGATATTTCCGGTAATGTAACATTTAGTGGAACAATATCAACAACGACTTTAACTGGTACGAGTGCTTTTATAAGTGGTTTAGTAGCTAGTGGAAATCGGAATGTGTTTGTTACTTCTACTGGTCAATTATCATCTAGAATTGATGGCAACGCTGCAGACGGTCGGTTAAGATGGTTAACTTCATCCACACCGATTTCAACTCGTGGTGCTAACACCGCTGGGTTTAATATGGACTGGGCTATGGAGGCGAATCCGAACGGTGTTCCAAGTAATGCGTCCAGTGTTCTACTTGAAGCCGTCTATGATGCCCCGGTAGGTACTAATAATGGTAACAACCAATTTATTAAAGTAAGAGATAGTGCTGACGGTGTGGTTGCAGGATTAACAATTGTGAGAGTTGATAGTAGTACTTTAGTTAAAGGTGCAGTACAAGCGTTATGTCCTTTAAGTGCTTATGGTGGTAGTATATTTTTTGATTATCGGATCTATTCGGATGGGACAGAACAGGGATTTGAGAACGGTTTCACCTTAAGCGTAGTTGGTTATATATAATTACCTTTCCCAAGGAAAAACTATCCAATCATTATTATCAAATTCTCTTACTGTATAATCAGGCATGAAGGCCGTCTTGGGCTTATAATATAATGTAGCAAAATCCCAAGTTATATTATATTGATCATTAAATATAACAAAATTACCGTACACCTTTTTTAGCGTTAATCCTGTATCGACGAGATCGTCAACTATTAGAACCCTCTCTCTCATTAACTCGTCTTGCGTTGGAAAAGAAATTTGCTTTACAACATCATTTATATTATGAGGACCTTTCCGAGGAGCATCATCTTGATAAGATTTCAAGTTACATGATAGTAATTTATCTACCTTCAGCTTCTTTGCTAAAAGAGCCGCAGGAATCATTCCACCGTTTGCGATACCGAGGATACAAGTCGGGTGAAAATCTTTTACTCTTTCTACTAATAAAGATATGTCCTGCTCAATACTTTCCCAAGACAAGTTAATTTTTGATGTCATTTAAATCAATACTAATTTCGTTACCCATGTATTTTACGAGATCTTTTATTTTATCAACTGTTTCATTTCTCTCTGGTTCATCCATCGTTTTAGTGTGTTTATACAGATCTAAAATAAAATCAGGAGTTATCTTTTGTTTTGTCATTCCACGTTTTTTTCTCGGCATTACATATATTTACAAATGTCTTTATAACTTCAATCTGTTAAATTAAGATAAAATTGTTAAATAATTAATACATGGCCGGTTCAATATATAGTGAAGTCACTGCAGTATCTACATTTGGCTATCCGCGAGATAGAGTAATAGGTAAACTTAGAGTTGCAGCTCTTAATTTACCTTATTCAATAGATGACATTAAAATTAGTCATAATGATTTTGCCATCGCGGAGGTGTATAATGATAGTATTCTCAAATTATATAGAAATTATTTGTATTTAATTGCTAACGCTGAGATGAATACCGGTACATCTCCAACGTCTGCTAATCTAGGATTTATTAACGTTGATCAGTTTTTTACACCTACTCTTTGTTCAACTTCTGCAGAGCCAGCTTCTGGTAATAGTCTTTCCTCAATGCAAGCAGTTGCTGAGACGTTTATAACTAAAAAGACAGATAGTGATAATTTTGTATTTTTCAATTATAGTCCTAATGATTCAACTGTAATTGAAAGTACAACGGAACTAAGTTCTTTATGTACTATATTAGCAGGTAATTTTGTAGAATTTAATAAGACCTTTAAATTTAGAAATGTTGTTTGTGTAGATATTGTAGATACGTATTTGTTTGTTTTAGATAATGGTCTTAATACTTTATTTAAGTTTGATATTTCTGGTCTAATAACTCAGGATACTGCAGTCCAACGCACTAAGCTTATCAGTGATCGTCCCGGTCGGTATTTATTAAAAACGTTAGGCGGTTCTGGAGTATCTCAAGTTAAAAATAAATTAAATAATCCACGGAGCTTTTCAGTTTTTAATAATAGAATTTATATTTTAGATAACGGTAACTATAGTATAAAAGTATTTGATTTGAATTTTAATTATATTACTGAAGCCCGGGATGTACCAAAATTTAAACAGTATGGTGATTTAGTTTCTATTGTTATAGATGAGTGGTCAGATACGATTAAATCACCTTCAGGATATATACTTTCATCAACTGGTAAAATTTTTGAATATAATATTTTCACAAATAAAATAAGCCAACCGTGGCTTCCGTTTGAGTCATATTTACCATTTGAGCTTTATGGTGTAAAAACTGATGATTTGACTACATTAACATCTCGTAATTTATATGAACCAGAATCAGATAATTTTAAAAAAATAGTTAATAGTAAAGTTTCAAAAAATATTTTATATATAGCCAGTAATAGAAATATATATACTTTTTATAAAACGAATTTAAATTCACCAATTAATACATTTGATCTTACTAGTGCTAATATTACAGTAGAGTATGATAGTATAAGCTCACAAAAGATATTATCATTTGATACTGTATTGCATAATAATGTTGATTATATAGCGGTTACAACATCTACATTATCTGCGACAGTTAGTGCTGCGGGTCATGTTACAGGCGCCCCAGTGTCTGGATATAAAACAAGTACATATATTTTTGCTAATGATCATATAACAAGTAAATTATATAATACTAGTTTTTATACTAATTATTTTACGTTATCTGATATATATGTGCTGCCGCAAGAAATAGTTAATAATATAACTTTCAACAAAACAACAAAAAAATTATTATATAATCATTATTCGTTTTTTGAGAATTTAAATAAAAAAATATATAGTTATTATACACCTAATAATATTGGAACTACTATTGCTCCAGCTATATGTACGATAAATGACCATGAGTTTAGTAAGCCTACAAGTTTTAATGATAATGAAGATTTTTATATAGGAGTAAATGAGCCTTTATTGACTGATGTTGTTAATCGACCATTACAACTATTATACGATCAACAAGAAGATTTATTTAATTTAATTAAAGAAGAATATTTAAATACTGATCCACCTATTGATATTGATTTAAGACTACCCGGACAATATTCAAGTGAATTAAGTTTATTATCTCTACCTACTACAGGTGTTACAGTAACAGCCGGNTCATCAGTAACAATAACAATTACACGTCGNGACGACGTTTCTATTTATAGGAGATGTTCTTTCTACATGTATACTAAAGCAGGTACTGCCAAAGAAAATGAGTTTACANATATACCGGAAACTAATAAAAGTATACTCTCATTTTTACGTGGAGAATCATCTANTACTATTACATTAGATACAAATAAATTTGTAGCTGGCGGAAATCGTACATTTGAATTTATTATTGATCAAAAATCAAACTGCGTAGTACACCCGGATTATAAATCTGTGATTGTTACAATAGTACCAAGTACGGCAAAGTATGATATTACGTTTGATAGTATTGTTAGTGATACTAGTTTAGTATCAAAAACGGGCTCCGGGGTGATTGCTCGAGTTGGTGTAAAGCGATATACATCAGATTTAGATTATTCTTTATCTGCGGCTTGTAATTTGTATATAAATCCAACCGACTCGGTTGGAATCGAGCTCGGTGAACACGCGTATACTCCTGTCGTCGGTATGACACATGCCGGGTTTTTACAATCTGATCCTGCAGGTTATGCTCAGGACGATTTCCCACCACTGTTAACAGGTAATAATCTTATGCAAGTGTCTGCGAAAAATATCGCAACTACTAGTACATTATTTTTCGCGGCTGGTGTATCTTCAATAGTATTTGATCTTAGTGCTAAAGGATCGGAGACAGGTGCTGATCTTCCAGCTGATATGGGTTTTACTATATATCTTCACAATGCTAGTAATAGCGCGGTAATTAATCAAGCAGGTGCAGAGGCGGCAGCAGCCGACGATTTAAATTGGGACCATGCGACTCAGTGGACTATATATTTTAATCAATCATGGAGTCCTATTACAATAGCATTATCTAGTATTTCTGCAACGTATGTAGCAGACGGTGATAGTGATACACCTTTATTAAGTTGCGTTAATATGTGGGATGCATTATATACGAGTATAGCTAGTGATGAAGCTAATACTGGTACAACATCGACTTGTGCATTTTCGACAGTCTCTGCTGACGGACCTGTAGATGTTACATTTACAGTAAATCGTCCACTTTCTGTTTTTTCAACCGACACATTGTCCGCAGCATTATATATTAAACCTCCCTCTATTAATAGTTTTGAATTTTATAATAATAAGATTGCTATTAATGTTCAAGGTTCTACTGGTGGAGGTACAGGTCAAGAGGCAACAGCTGTACTTGTAGGAAAGGCTGGTCGTGGAGGCCATGGTGCAAGATTATTAGAGCATGACGGTGAGTACGGTACTGATTTTGAACGAGACACTACAAATATTGAAGCGGATGTAGATATAGCTAGTCATACAGGTGTATCTGGTGGGCCTGCTTTAAGTGGCTTCGATACTTATTTTAATTGTCCACTACCAACCGGTCAGAGTTCAATTACAATTAATAACGCAGGTGGAATTTATGGTGGCGCTGGCGGAGGAGGCGGCGGGATTGTACCTGTTAGTGCTTCTGTTATGCCTTTTGCAAGTGACTTATTTGCTGGTGGTGGAGCTGGTGGTGGAGCTGGTATTCATTTAACAAATTGTGGATCTGGTGGTTATGCTGCTATGGGCTCTGGGGATGAGATGGATGCTGATAGGAATATTGTGATACCACAAGATGGTCGTTATGTTGATCTTTATTTGCAAAATGGAAGTGATGGTATAGTCACGGGTGGCGGCCCCGGTAAAGGATGGTCAATAGTATCACCAGTGGTGACTTTAGGGGACGGCTCTACAGTAGATTTAACTACATATCACGCAATGACTGGGTTGTCAGGAGGAGGATTAGGAGAAGCTGGTCCTTCAGATAGCTCAGTATTAGTACCTACTGGCGCACAACCCTCATTATCTCTGACTGTCGTTGCAAATGAATTAAAATTAAGAGTAGGAGGAGTGGCAGGTAATGTTATTACATCTACAGTTACACCTCTCTGTGCCGGGGCGGGTACTTATAAAGGGTCTTAGCTTATAATCATTACTAGTGTTTATTAAGAATATTAATAAGTAATAGTAATGAAATTCAGTTCCAACGCACAAGCAGCGCTTTCCGCTTCAAAATCATACGCTGAAGAATTTAAGAGCAGGTATGCTGGAACAGAGCATTTACTTCTAGGCTTAATTGAAAGTCATGATACGTTTCTGGAACAAACCTTTAATCGATTAGATGTAGATATATCTCATTTAAAAGATATTGTTATTAGTATTTTAAATATAGAAGAAACTAATAAACTTTTTAAATCTGACACCGGCCCTAACTTTACGCCTCGCGTTTTAAGAATAATAGATTTTGCGAAAGGGCTAGCCCAGAAGTTAGAAAAGAATACAGTAGATGTAATTCATTTATTTTTATCTTTATTATATGAGAATGATGGCGTCGCGACCTCGATTCTTATGGAGTATGGTTTAAATTTTGACAACGTAAAGAATGCTATACAAAAGGAATTAGGTGATATTAAAACTAGTAATAGTTTACGTAGGTCTAGTATACCAGAGAGCTTAGAGCCTTATTTTATTGATTTAACTTATCAAGCTTCGACAGATAAATTACAAAGTACATTTTCAAGAGATGCCGAATTTGATAAAATATATCTTGTTTTAGGAAAGAGACATAATACTAATCTTATTATAACCGGCGACCCAGGAGTTGGTAAAAAGTCTGTAGTATATGAACTTGCAAGAAGGATAACTAAAAAACTTACTCCTAATCATTTACACGATAAAAGAATATTAGAACTAAAACTTAAAACCCTTATAGGTGGTACTAAGTTTAGAGGAGATTTTGAAGCTAGAATGGACGTCCTTCAAGAGTATCTTAAAGATAATACTGATGTAATTTTATTTATTAATGATATTGCTCTTATAACTCGAATTGACGGTACAGCAAACATAGAAGAATATTTCAGTGAACTATTTAATAGTGATGATATTAATTTTATAGGTACATGTACATCAGATGATTATAAAAAATATATTGATGATATTACAACTATTAGCTCTAACTTTGAAAATATAATTGTTAGGCAAACTGACTTAGATGAAACAAAAGGAATTTTATATAATATGATTCCTATGTATGAAAATTTTCATAATGTAAAATATAATAAAAATATAATAGAAGATATTGTTAAATTATCATCGAGGTTTATTTTTGATAAAAGCCAACCTGCGGCATCACTTGATTTATTAGATGAGTGTGGCTCTCATATTAAAAATCAAATATCTAATACATCCGAACAAATTGTACAAATTCAACAAAAAATAGACGGCATACAAAAACAAAAGCTAGAAGCTATACGGGAATATAATTTTGATGAAGGTTGTAAGTTAAGGCGAAAGGAAACAGCTTTATCTAATAAATTAAAAAAAGAAATAGTAAAACAGAAAGCGGTTGAATTTGATAAGGTTATTACAGACGATATTGTAAGAGATATACTTAGTATTAAAACAAATATACCTATAAGCAATATTAGAGGTAGTAGTTTACCAGATTTAAATAAAGTAGAACAATCTTTAAAGGAAAGATATATCTCTCAGACTAGAGCTATTACATCATTATTACATCATTTTAAGAGAGTTAAAACCGGACTACAAGACCCCAGTCGTCCATTAGGTTCTTTTCTTTTTATTGGTCCGACTGGCGTTGGTAAGACGTATTTGTGTGAATTAATTTCTGAATACTTTTTTTATAACAAGCAAAATTTTCTTAAGATAGATATGTCAGAATTTATAGAACCACATTCTACAAGTAAATTAATTGGCTCGCCTCCTGGTTATGTAGGTTATGGTGATAGATCAATACTTTGTGATTTTATTAAAACTAATCCATATAGTTTACTTTTATTAGATGAAATTGAAAAGGCTCATCCAGATGTTGTTAATATATTTTTACAAGTTTTAGATAAAGGAGAGTTAACTGATAGCGTAGGTCGTAAGATTAATTTTAAAAATTGTATTATTGTATTTACAAGTAATATTGGTTCTCAATTATTTGATAAGGATTCTATNGGGTTCGGTGGTACAGCAATAAGTTCTATAGATTTAGAAAATGCTTGNCAGAAATTTTTTAAACCAGAGTTTTTAAATAGACTAGACGANATTATTAGATTTGAGCATTTATCAAAAGAAGATATATATAANTTAGTTCACATACAATTAAATGTTTTTTCTAAAAAATTACAGGATATTAATAATATAGAGTTTACTTTAACGTCTGAAGCTCAAGATTATATAGCTCAACAAGGCTATAGTCGAAAATATGGTGCACGTTTTCTGAGACGGTTCTTTGAGAAACATATTGAGACAGAGGTCGCGTCGTTATTAATAAAGAGTAAAACTCAGCTGAAAAAAATAACTTGCAAAGTGAAAGATGGTACGTTAATATTTGCGTCATGATTGCATATAAATTCGTCGTCAAAGACATTTATACAAACGAAAGAAGGGAGTTTGAACTTCTCTCAGAATATAAAGACCCCCGTCCGGTTCATAAGGAAGGTATGAGACAGATTAAGTTCGAGGAAGATATTGAGAAGTTGTATGTTGATATATCCGGAAAGGAAGTTGACCGAACATATGAGCAGTTAGTTTATGATAAGCGAAAAGGATTTTTAGATTAATGAATAATACTGGAGAAAAAATAATTATTGTAAATTCTTTTATTAAGTAAGAGTTTTTAGACAATGTAGTATAGAGGAGGTGTTGCTAAGCAACACCTTTTTTATTAAATAATTATAATGATACCTGCGGAAATATTAACAATGGCTGGCGGGTCATTAGTAGGATTCTTTTTTAAATTAGTCGCAAAGCGAGCGGAGAATGAACAAAAGCGCTTTGAGATGTTTATGAAAGAGAAAAAGTTTGCTGATGAGTCAGCTGATAAAGCTGTTCAGCGTGTAAGTGTAGATGGCGGCAAATGGGTCCGACGGTTAATTGTTGTCAGTGTTTTGTTTGGTGTTATATTAGCTCCGTTTATTACTACATTTATGAATCACCCTATTGTAGTAGAGGAGCTCGTTACTACAAAGATACTATGGGGATTACTTGGCTCAAAGACTGAACCTGTATTTATAGAAATAGAAGGTTATTTATTAGTACCTGAAATTCGACAAGCTTTAACAGCTATTATTGGTTTCTATTTTGGCCAAGCCACAGTCAAACGATAAGTTGAATTTCAAAATTTTCCATTATATTTATATGCGCCGTACCTGTTTGCACATGACCTATTAATCGCATAAATTATGCATAAATAAATACACGAATGCTACAAGACATTAATTATCTGGATGAAATTTCTACCTTTACATTTACAAGTAAATACGCAAGATTTAATCAAAATTTAAATAGAAGAGAGACATGGGATGAATGTATAAACCGTGTTGCAAAGATGCATGTTGATCGGTTTAAGAGAGATTTATCATCAGAAGATATAGATACAATTAAGTGGGCGTTTCAACAAGTAAAAGATAAGCACATTGTACCGTCAATGCGTTCAATGCAGTTCGGCGGCAAGGCAGTGTTAGCACATAATGCTCGTATATATAATTGTGCAGTAAGACATGTTGATAGTATAAGATCCTTTGCGGAGATATTTTATTTATTGCTTTGTGGTTGTGGAGTAGGTATTGGAGTATCAAAGCATTTTATTGATCGATTTCCTGATATAGTTACTGCAAAAGATAAGACAGGTACCGTTGTAACGTACGTCGTCGAGGATAGTATTGAAGGGTGGTCTGATTCAATTGAGGCTCTATTAAATTCTTATTTTCGTAATACTGCTTTTTCTGGTCGTAAGATTGTTTTTGATTTTAGTAAGATTAGATCTAAGGGAGCTCCGCTCGAAACTGCTGGAGGTAAGGCTCCAGGATATCAAGGACTAAAAAGATGTCATCAAAAAGTAAAGGAGTTATTCGATTATATTATTGAACAGCAGAAGCAAACTAGATTAAAACCAATTAATGCATATGATATTCTAATGCATTGTGCTGATGCAGTATTGTCTGGAGGTATTCGCCGATCAGCTACATCTCTTATTTTTGATAAGGATGATGAAGAGATGATGAATGCAAAGACATTTTTTGATGTTACTCGTCATACGAAATTTTATCATGATGATGAAACTAATCTATACGTAGGCAAGATTACAGTTAATAAGAAGAAGTATGAGGTTGAGTTAATTGAATATGAATATAATGAAGTACTAAAAAATAAACGTATCAGTTGGGTTCATATTGAACCTCAACGTGCTAGAAGTAATAATAGTGTATTACTTTTAAGAGATAAAACTACATTTGAAGAGTTTACAAGCATTCTTAATAAGACAAGACAGTTTGGTGAGCCTGGATTTGTGTTTGGTGATCATCCATGGCAATTATATAACCCTTGTTTTGAAATAGGCTTTATACCTGTTACCAAAGATGGTGTTTGTGGTGTTCAATTCTGTAATCTAACCTCCATTAATGGAGCTAAGATTGATACTAAGTCTAAATTTTTAGATGCAGTAAAGGCGTCAACAATTGTTGGTACTTTACAAGCAGCATACTCTGAGTTTGATTACTTGAGACCTGCGTCTAAGCAATTAACAGAAGGAGAGGCGTTGTTGGGTGTATCTATTACTGGTATAATGGATAACCCTAGAATTCTTTTAAATCCTGATTATCAGAGAGAAGGTGCTAATTACGCTGTTAAAGTCAATAAGTCTTGGGCTAAAAAGTTAAATGTTAATCAAGCTGCTAGGATTACTTGCATTAAACCTGAAGGTACATCGTCATTAGTGCTTGGTAGTGCGTCTGGAATACACCCTCATCATAGTAAAAGGTATTTTCGACGTATTCAATGTAATAAGTTGGACCCTGTGTATAGGCACTTTAAGAAAAGCAATAAACATATGTGTGAGGAGAGTGTATGGTCGGCGAATAAGACAGATGACGTAGTTACATTCCCTGTACAGGTTTCTAAGCACGCCATGGTAAAGGATGACCTTACAGCTCTACAGCATTTAAAGTGGATTAAGACTACTCAGCAAAATTGGGTGATTCCAGGTACAACTGAAGCAAATATCAATAATATCGAACATAATGTTAGTTGTACCGTGGTAGTAAAGGATGATGAGTGGGATAGAGTGTTTAAATTCTTGTATGATAATAAGAAATACTTTGGCGCAGTTGCATTATTACCTAAAATAGGTGATAAATTGTATAACCAAGCGCCTTTAGAGTCAATAATTGATGAAAAGGATGAAATTCGATGGAATACTATTGTTGATAAGTATATATCTGTGAATTATAAGACTTTAAAGGAAAAAGAAGACACAACAGAGGTACAAGATACAGTTGCCTGTGGTGGTGGTGCATGTGAAATACCTAATTTACAAGAAGTTAAGGCAGTTGAACCAGAAGTAGAGGTAGCTTAGTGTTTTTTCTTTATACCATTGTATCTAGTTAAGTCTAACTGACATAAAGGCTTTTCTATCTTTAATTTACCTAACCATTCATTTTGTATAACGAGTTTACTACCACCAATTACTTGACCATCAATGACGTCGTAGATGAAGAATACTGTTTTAGTNATTCCAACACGTATGATCCGTCCAGGCTTTCCATCTACGTACACTGTGTCATCAGTTTTGTAATCATTACCCCAAAACACAAATAAACCTGCAGCTAGTTTCTTAATACTTGATTGGAACATTAATAAGGACAGACCTGCAATAAACATCCATCCATAGTCTCCTAATAAGTTCCTAACAATGATCTCAAGGTTATCAACTTCATTTCCCGATGACTCCATATAATTATTTAATTACCGGAGAATAAATACTTATACATGAAGAAGATTATTATCGTTATTGGTACTTATAAAAAAGAAATTGGTGGTTTATTAAGACACGCTGCTACTATTGCAGGAGGAGTTTTGATCGCCAAAGGTACATTATCGACGGATACGTTCACTATGATCTTAGGTAGTACTTCAAGTATTGTCGGTACTGGCTGGTCGTTTGTTAATAAAGCTTCCCATAAGAA
>JGI25133J35611_10001574_pt1 | contig 12091 bp, 11 predicted proteins | sample ETNvirenome_6_85_FD_35611 | JGI IMG/M metagenome (IMG submission 35611) | reverse complement strand
CTGTAATTCATGCCACCCGCATATACCTCACTACCTGCCGTCCCATCAGCAAAATAAAGATTGGCTAGATCAGAAGCGCCTGAATAAATGGTAAGTCCGTTGTTTCCTGACCCAGATCCAACAACTAAATTATCAGCACCAGCGTCAAAGTTTCCAGGTTGATCAGTTCCGATGCCAACATTATCCATCAGGTAACCAGAACCATTCGCATTTACTCTGAAGTTTGCTGAAGTATCACCCTCCAAAAATCCCATGAAGACCGCACTTGTCGCTGAGCCTGATGCTCTAGCAGCTTGAATGACACCTGTGGTGGTCATTTTGCAACCAGCATTGCCACCATCATTAGGATCACCACCTACTGTAACTGTATTAGCAAAACTTGCTCCACCGGCAGAAGTAACAGTGCCCCCACCAGATACTACAAATCTGTCAAATCCATCAAGTGTATTAACTTCGATTGGCTTACTACCTTGAGCAAGTCCTGCTCCAACTGTCAATTTACCAGCCGCAGTGACAGCACCTGCAGTAGTAACGGTAAATGCAATACCAGTAAGGGGCCCTACATTTAAACCACCTCTGGCAGTTATAATACCAACTGAATCTATATTAGTTACATCATCATACGTGATAGTACCCGCAATGGATACAGCGTCATTTACTCCACCAATAGTAATCTTATTACCACTACGGGGATTGATATTATTGGTTAGGATATTTGACATCGATCAAAATACTTTTTTACTATTTATCAACAACCTTTTACAGTAGTTGTAATCTCTCCACCAATCTGTGAACCTACATCCTGACCAAACATTACTAACCAACCAGAAGCCAACCACCCAACATAAGGAATACCAGTAAGCATAGGTGCGAATCCTGTTGCAACACTAGCGCCGACGATTGCACCGGTTGATTCCCCTCCACCGGCCGCCTTGATGCACTCTTCTGATTTTACAATCTTTTTTCCGTTTACATCCACTCCTTCATTTGATCTACCAGGAACAAATTGACCAGACCTAGTAGTTGTTGTCCTACCACCGATACCAAAGACACCATTGGAGGTATCAACATAAGTGTCTGAATTTAATACTGTAGGATCATGTCCCCTATAGGTGATAGAGTAACTACCATTAGGGTACATTGTTATTTCGTAAGAACTTAAGTCACCTACTGGTGGATAATTTATCTGAACAGGGTCACGTCTCATACTGTTCCCAACAAATGCGCCCACATTTATTACACTTACTAATGCTACCACTCCCCACAATACCTTTTTATATTTCATAGTAAGAATAGTCAGTGTAGATATTTAGACCAACNATATCCACCAGCTGTCTTCCGTTTACCACTACATACCATACTTATCATACTGACAGACACACCGGCAAAGTCTGCGGCATCCTGCAAACTATCAAATACTTCTTCTGTATCCAGGTTTATAACTGACTTGGCAACTGCCTTTGATATTTTATCCCGTGTCTTATCTGAGCAAGGGTGGCCCAGGGTTCCCCCATCTCCTCCCAGAGTGACATTATACTCTGGTTTGATTTTATCAATCCAATATATCTCTCTAGCACTCCTAACTTCTTTACTACACTCTTCTAATACAATCCAATCAAACGCGTCTCTACCATACTTCCTGATGGCGTTACAGAAGGGTAAGTTATTACCACCGTGTAGCGCGTAGTGTATGTGTGTAGATATTCTACTACGTAATTTTTTATATGTTGTCTGACCGATATAGGATTTACCGTTCTTCTGATTTATTGCCTGATAGATAAACGCCACATTATTTTTAGCTTCTTAACTTATTTATATTATACCATAAAAAAAGGACCCTTGCGGGTCCTTGACAATGTAGATTGAAGGTGTACCATAACAGATAACCCCCAGTGTTTTCTACATTAAGTTCTTGACTGCAACGCGTCTGTAGTAGCGGTTGCTGTTGATTGTAAGAGCGCCAAGACCTGCGGTTGTTCCTTGTGCAAAGGGGTTCGCAACGATGCCGTAGCGCGTTTTGAAGCCGATTTTTGGTTGGAAAGTATTTTCTCCAACTGCACGAACCATCTGNAGNGGAACNTATGGNCAGTAGAAGAGACCAGCGTCATAAGGTGAAGAACCTTTGTAGCCGATAACATAATACTGATTACCACCGTTGGTAGCAGTGTTGGCAGAAGCCAAGTTAGCCGAATATGGGTCAATGTAGACTCTGAACTTACCATTGATGGTACCAGCAAACGTGTTGCCAGTGTCGTCAACGTTCAGGTTAGCATTGAGGGCTGGGGTATAATCGAGGATACCGGCCATAGTCAGAGCGGATGCTACGTCTGCGGAGCAGAGGAGCATGTTGCCCTTCCCGCGACGAGTTCTTTGAGCGATCGCGTTAGCGTCTCTCTCAATTTGGAACAGAAGTCCTTTGAACTTCTCAACCGACCAACGACCATTACTGTCGATGTCTAGGTCGAATACACCAGCAGTTGCGGTGTTAGAAACAGCGCCTTGCTCAGCAGTCTTGTAGATAGTACGAATAACTTCTCTGTTGATTTCCGCAAGGATTTCAGTAGAGAGGATGTTAGCCAGTTCGGCTTCAGCGTTAAGGCCGTGAATAGCCTTAAGGTCTTGTGCCAGTTCCAGTGAGTACTCAGCTTTCAGAGCTCTGGACTTAGCAGTAACGGTGACTTTCTCAATCGAGAAGGCCATTTGGTTGAACTGATCGCCAGTACCATTGCCCAGGTTCTCAGAATCACCAGTAACCATGCCCTGACCTACGTCATATGACGTGGAGGTGGCGGTACCAACGGGGTTGAGGATAGAGGGGTTATCACCAGTCTGTGAAGTAGTACCCAGACCAGCGTTGACATCAGACATGCCAGCGGTGAGGTTCATACCGTCATCCTGACCAGAGAAGGCGGTGTCGGCTTCGTTGTAGAATGCCTCGTCACCAGACTGGTTGGTGTAGCGTGATCTCATTGCGAAGATCAGGCCAGTAGGACCACTCATGGGTTGAACGCCAGCCAGGTCATATGCGACCAGGTTAGGCATTGCGCGTCTGATCAAGGAGATCAAAACGGGGTCGAAACCAGCAGTAGGACCAGCGGGTGCAGAGCTACCACCGAAACCACCACTTGCACCAGCCGCATTAGCTGCGTTGGTAGGGGTTTCCATCAGGTTCATACCTGAAGAGAATGCTGCTTCCTCGCGGAGGAATTTTTCTTGGTTTTCGAGCAGGACTGCGGTTACGCTTCTACGATGTGAATCCTTGATTGGATCAAGACCTTCGTAATCGAGAAGTGGACTCCACTTTTCCTGCAGATGTTCAGATTGAAACATTTGCTTTACTTAATAGGATTGGGTTTGAATGAATGTTAAGTTCACTTTTTGAAGGCACCCATGCTTCTGAGATATGCTTCCATGTTGGTTGCAACAGGAGCGGGTGTTGAATCAACACTCTCAGACAATGTTTGAGGTGCTTCAGATTTTGCAGCAGGAGCCTTGGAGAAATACGATTCCCTCAGGGTTTCCAGCTTTTCACGATATTCTTCTTCACTTTCAAACTCCACGCTTTCCGCGAGTGAAGCAAGCTTCTCTTTCTGAGTCTCGGCGAGACCTTCAGAGATACGATCAAGAATAACATCTGCAGTAGACTCGGCGAGTCTCTTATTCAGACCGATGTTCTTGTCGATTTGCTCGTTGAGTTTTGTCTCCATATCGTCAAGTTTCTCTACCATGTTCTCAAGTACATCATATTTTTCTTCAGGAATAGTTACATAATGTTCTTCAAAAAGACCCTTCATACCAGTGAGGAAGGATTCTGTCATTTCAGTCTTAAGACCATGATCGATAGCCAACTCATTCTCAGTCATCCACTCTTGGCAGACATACTCAAGATATGCGTCAACTCTTTCGGTAAGAGTTCCCTTAAGGGCTTCTCTTTCCTCTTCCAGACGCTCGGCGTGCTGGAGTTCCAGGGATTCCTGGATTTCTTTGATTTTAGAGGTTAATGCGGCTTCAAAGATGACTCTCGCCTTCTCTTTGAATTCTTCGGAAAGTTCTTCGCCACCGAGAAGAGCATTTACATCCTCTTCAATGTCGATTTCCTCAGTAACTTCGTCTTCGGAAACAACCTGATCTTCTTCCAGGACTTCCTCTTCGACTTCAGTTCCGGCTTCTTCTTTGGCTAGTTTCTTCATAGGATCAGCGGCCTTAGCACCCCTATTAACTATATCATTAACAGTAGCGATCTTAGGCTCTTTGAGCTTTGCAGAATCGTTATCTGGGGCATAATTCTCAGGGGTAGGACCACCAAGATCNTCATAANNAGTTGACAGACCATCGCCTGGGCTGGAAAGCTTTNGCATAGGCTCAGCAGCTTTTGCGTTAGCGTTCACAGCAGTTTTAGATTGCTCCATTTCTTGTAAATCTCCACGAGACATTTGAGGGTACTCCGATTAACCTTTTTTAATCTATATTTATTTATAATTTAGGTATTTCAACTTTTTTCAAAGATTGTTTAAGAAATTGTTAAACAATCCAAGCTTCTGCTCGTCAAGTTGATTTTGATCAACCAAAGTGTTGATAGTTTTGTATGTCTTGGCAGCTCTTGATTCTCTCAAAATACCACCATCCCAGATCCACTCTTTACCTTCCATGATACCTTCTACGAAAGCATCAGGTGCAGAGGGGTCGGCTACAATGTCAGCTGCAGTAGCTAACATAAAGTCAGATCCAACAACATTGACACCTTCTTTGGTTTGCATCAGAGATCCGATACCTCTAGAAGAAACACCCAGTTTGACTCCTTCGCCAATGAGAGATTCAGCGATCTTACCCATTGGAGTTGAAAGGATTTTTGCCTTGCCAATAAAGTTTGTACCACTCTCCTTGAGTGACACAATTTTGTGGCTGACGCGATCCAGATTAACAGTTGGACCATCTGGGTGTCCAAGTTCTCCAAGGGCTCTACCCGCTTGAATATGGTTTTCATTATACCTTTGGACTTCCTTTCTCAAGGTGTCCATCTGATACATTCTTCCATTTCTATTACAGATATCTCCTTGAAGGAAGATTCCCTCAATGAACATATTCTTCTTACCGTTTTTTTCTTCAACGATAAAATCAACTGTTTCGATTTCTTCTCTGATTAGTTTCATTGTTCTCAGGATGCTTGTACTTGTTGGATGTATGCCTTGCCAGTACCGGATTCAGTCTTAACTGCAACTTTGAAAGACTTTCTCAATGTTGCATTAGAATCAGAGAATGTTCCAGATACTCCAGAGGAGTTATAACTTATAGTGATTCTAGTGTCGAAGTATCCTCCAACACCAGCTGATCTATTAACCCCAGTTACTGTTTGATGGGTGAAATCAAATGCAGATTGGCTAGGTGCCGTCAGTGATACAGTATCACCCACATCAAAAGGACTACCAGTTCCCTCGGGGAAATCAATAATTGTCGATGTACCCTTGGTAACATTTACAACTTTCTGTGCTGAAACAGGACCCAGAGAGATCTTTGCATCATCCTGTGTTGGGACATAGATGTTTTCATTTGTTGCTGTCGGATTAGCTCCGTAAGTCACATATACACCAGCAGATTCAGCAACAACTCTCAATGTATCAGATTGCTGCGGAATCGCAGAGGTCTGTACCGAGGATGTAGAAGTGCTTACAGTGCTATTAATTCCAACGGGTCTGGTAGCGCTCATTATTTTCAATAGTTCTATAATACTTATTTATTATTCTTCTTCCCCAACCTCATCCTCTACTTCAGTTTCAACCTCAGCAGTGGTCCCATCGAAAACTGATGCCGCTACATTGGGTCTGATTGCTTCGATGCTTTGAGCACTCTTTGCAAACATCATGTCCTTAATTTTATCACTGATTTGTGAAGCATTTGCGTCGTCCTTGACGAGCAAATCCATAAGTTCTTCCATAAAAATAGTTATTCTACAAATTTATTTAGATTTCACCACCGGGGGGTTTTGATTTCTTACCACTAACTCCAGGAGCTTCTGGATCTTTGGGTGATGAAGGAGCCTGCATAGGATCAGATGTTTGGCCTGGTGGTAAAGAGGCTCCATCATCTGGCAATGGCATTCCTGCATCTGGCAATGGCATTCCGGTCATAGGATCTACTATTGCATTAGGATCAGGAATTACACCATTCTCAATCTCTTTCTCGATCAATTTATCCTGATCAATAATCTCCTCATCAGTCTGACGGAGGATTTGTCTCCTTACATAGTCAGCAGAGTAATACTTACCAACATAAGGATCTGCAAGTTGTGCAAGGTTCAGTCTCTCAGTTGTGAGTTCTGCATCCTTAAGTTCTGCAAAATGATTGTCATATAGGAAGTCATACTGAATATGATCAGCCATATACTCCCAGTCTTCAGGAGTGATGACATTCTTAAGAAGTAATTGTGTCTTCAACATGTCGTTAAACATTGCTGAGAACCTTTTTCTCATTCTTCCAACAAACTTGGAGAACTTAATCTCGTCTCTCAAGATTTCAGAAGAACGACCCATCGAGAAACCAGTATCTCCTTGAATTCTAGTCTCAGGAACATTCAGTGCTCTATAGAGTTTCTGTTGGAAGTAATTAATATCGGTGATTTCACCAAGGTTCTGACCACCAGGTAGTGTAGTAATCTCAGTACCACGACCACCTTCACGACGAGGAAGCCAAAAGTCCTCCATCATAGACATAAACTTCTTGTCATCTCTCATCTCACCAGTGTTTGCGTCATAGACCATCTTGTTTCTATAACGCATCATGACATCACGCAGATATTGTTCTGCCTTTACCTTAGGAAGATTACCAACATCGATGTAGAAGATTCTTCTTTCTGGTGCTCTTGACAATCTGTAGATGACCAATGAGTCCTCAATCATCATCAACTGATTGATAGGTTTGATTGCTTTGTGCATCCAGGACAATGTAAGTCCTTTATTTCTATCTACCAGACCAGAAGTGCAATAGGTGACAGAATCCCTAGTCAATTTGATAGCTTTCTGTGGATTGCCACCATAACCACCGCGAGATGTTCCCATGTCAGGAGTGTACATGAAGAACTCTTCTACTTCAGGGAAGTTGTATGCATGATTAGACGCACCAAAGTCATCTCTAACAGATTGGATATTATCCTTACCTTCTTTCTTTAACTTACGAACATATCTACACTTGGATGCATCAATATATCTCAGTTCTTGAATACCCTCATGAGGATTTTTCTGATCAATAACTTTGTTGTAATATAGTCTCCCATCAATATACCAGTTACGGAAAATCTCGTGGGCCTTCTTATCAAAATCTAAAAGTTCTAAAATATATTTGAACTCTTCTCTTACAATTTTTTTAATATTGTCACTTGCATTGAGATTGGACAACTCAATTGCAACAGGCGAATCATTTGTATCAGCTACAATTGCCTCATTGACAATATCTTCGATAGCGCTATCACACTCAGGATAGAGTGCCATTATTCTATATCTTCTGATCAGATCTGTTTCATTTTTATACAGACCNTCAATGTCTAAATTATAACTACCAAAAAATCCACTACTGGCGAAGNCNTCCGATCCNTCATTGTTAGTGGGTGGGATCGGAGAGACTACTCCAGGTGGATTCTTTTCGTTATCTTCAATTGAAAAACCAAATAATCTGGCCATTATGATTAATACTAGACTTCCTGTCTAGTTATTTATCATTCGATGAGAACCTGATCAGCGTTACCGCCGGTAGACTCCAGTGAGTTACCGATAGTATAGTACTGATAATCAAAGGTTACATCAAACTGTTCAAGTTGATCTGTGTTTTCATAGCTCAACTCAATTGCCGTAATAGCTGTCGGAACCAGATCATAGAACTTATAAGTTCTAAGTACAGCCGACCGACCACCCTCATTAGTCTTGGACTCGGCCTCAGCTCCTCTACCGAGTTGTTGAACATAACCATCACACATATAAGATGTGGGGTTAGTTACTCCAGTAGCATCATCAAGTTTGCTGATGATGTTCATCCACCGCTCGAATGCGGTTCTCATAGAAAAGTCTTCATCGTTGATGATAGAAACTGTCCATGGTTCAAATGTTCTGTCTCCAGCAACTTTCAGACTTCTACCTCTGAAAGGAACAGGAACAGCTGCAATTGTAGATCCGGGTAGTTGTGAAGCCTTACACATGAACTTGAAAGTTCCGTTTTGAGACTGATCGCCACTTCCCCATGCTTCAGTGATTGAAGCTGGGAAAGCCGGAATTGAGACTTCAAATAGATTGGGACGGGCCCCTCCGCCCGCCAGTCTTGACTTAAATTCCGATAGGGTTTTTGTTACTGCCATTGGTTAATCCTCCTAGTAATATTTAATAAAATCAAACAGTTCCAACAACTTCCTGGAAGTCAACACCTGTTCGGGTGGCGACAAATGTCAGGGTAATGAAGTTGATAGATTTGGTTGGCTTAAGGAAGATGTCAGCTCTGAACTCATTGTTGTCAATGATATCAGGTGTGTTGTTTGTCTCGTCGCAGACTACGAGGAAATCAAACAATCCTCTCTTAGCTTGAACATCGCGGAGGTAAGGCTCAACAATGTTAACAAAGTTGGCTCTCGTATTTGCGTCGTTGAGCTCAAAGAGTTGTGAGTTAGCAGCACCCTCAAGTGCTTGTTCCACTGTCAGGAACAATCTTCTAACATTGATTCTGTCAAACGCAGATGCATATTCCAGACCTGTCTTATCACCAAAGAGAACAATACCAGTACCCTTTTGGGTGATGATGGAGTTAATTCTTCCACCGTAAAGAACGTCTCTCTGTCCCTTAGATGGGTTGTATGCCATCTTAACAGCGTTGTTCAGAATACCTCTTTGTGTACCTGCGGGAGAGAACCATGGATAAGCTTCAATAGAAGTTCTGACACAAAGACCAGCAACGTCTCCGTTGGTAGGAATGTATCTAAACGTGTTGTTGAATCTATCGAAGGTGTACTTGTAACCCGTATCAAAGATAGCATAAGACGAAGACGATACAGGTGCATAGAACTGAAGTACGTTCTGTGTCTGTGTCGCAGAGCTTGTTACATTAACAACTGATGCTCTATGAGGGGAGATTGTAGCGATACAATCCTTTCTCTTTTGAGCGAGCGAGATAAGATAATTAGCCTTAGCTTGTGATTGATTTTCTACTTCTAGACCAGGGCCCATAATCAAGTAGTCAACTGAAATCTCATCTTTGTTTTCAAAGAGAGAATATCCATTTACCAAACTCGAAAGGTCAGCAGACATACCACCGTTGGTTTGATAATCCGCACCACCTAATAGTGTGTATGTTTTATTGCCAAGGGAAGAGAAGTGATTGTTAAGTGCTGGTTGATCCCAAAGACCTTCGGCTACAGTGTAAGGTGTAGAGCCAGAAGAGAATCCAGATGCAATAGGAATAGTTCCTTGATAAACGTCTTCTTTCTGTGAAGGGTTATAACCCGCAAAGGTCATATTGGAGTTCAGTGCAATGAAGTCCTTGTAGAATGTCTTGGTTGGATTGTCACCGTCTGCTTCACAATCGGAAGCCTTAGACAACGAGAGGAAAGTTTCAAGGACATTTCCTTGAACACCTGTAACAGAACCAGAATCATCAACAACCACAACATGCATAGCATCGTTACTACCATCTCTGGCGGTTACGTATTGATTATCAATAGGCTTAGGAGCAATGTTCTTCCAATATACAGCAGCTGAATCTAGGTTCAATGTCTGTTCATCATACCAATCTACTACAGAATCTGAGTTTACATCGCCACTAAAAGGAACTCCTGAAGCAGGAGTTATTGTCATCGTATCATTGGCAAAAAACGAGTTAGCCTGACTGTACTGTTGATAGTTGATACTCGTCTCAGTACCAGCGGTAGCCACCATACTCTGATAAGTAACAGCAGTACCTACTGTAGTTATCGAGGATGCAACACCTGCTGCTAATGTAATTGAAGTGGTTCCAAAACCAACAATCTCAATAGTACCACTACCCTGAACGATAGCATAATTGCCAGTTGTAATACCTGAAGTACTGTTAACGAACACGGAAGTTCCACCAGCTGCAACAGTTGCAGATGTCGTGGTAAGACCAATTGTCGAGTAGTCGTTAGTAGCAGGAACTTGTCTGCTCAAAATTCTGATGTCAATCGAACTATTGCCGTTTATAGCATCAGTGGTTACACCAGTGATGATGGCATTCAATTGTCCACTAAAGCTGTTAACAGCACCAGCACCAGGGATTTGAGTAGCAGATCTTTCTACTGAAACACCATATCCAACCACAAGGTTTTCAACACCAGGATTAGTCGTGGCAACAGAAACTATTTGGTCTGCAATGTTGTCAATAGTACATACTTTAAGATTATTAGCCCACTGACCAGGGTTTCTTCCAGCCCAGTAGAAAGAGGTGTCAGTACCGTGATTGAGTTCGTAGTCATCTACGTTCTCGATTGCTACAGTTGTAGATGCACCACCTACTGCAGCATTAGAATTATTCAGGTTATTACCTGAGATTCTAACGACTTTAAGAATACCACCGTATGAGAGGAAGGAATTCGCAGTCATCCAGTATTCATACTGTCTGTCAGTTCCGATTGGCTGACCAAAAGTATCCAGGAATTGTTGTTGGGTCTCAATCGTAATTGATTCATTTACGGGTCCAAGTGGAAATGGTCCTGCAATTGCACCAATGTTGTCAAGCACGTTCTCAGCTCTTCCAACAGTTAAGTCAACTTCCCTGACTAATACTCCTGGAGATAATTGAGGAGTAGCCATGTTTTCTCTCTCCTATGGTCTCAATTTAACTAGTATTATTTAGAAATCTGACTGTTTTAAGGGGGTAAACATGACGAAACTACCAGTCTGGATACTCCCATCGAGACTTTGGAGACTTATCTTTTCTCTTTTCCCTAACATATACTATAAAACATTCTTTACAGACATAAGAATATGATGATGGAACTGGACCCCTATCCTTTCTTGTTCTGTAAAATTCATCGACAAGGTTCTTGATATCACCACAACTCTTACATTTCCTATCAGTAAGAAGAAGATGATTTAGTTCAATCTGTTCATCAAAATCCATCAATAGTTCCAGAGAGTCCAACCACCAGCATTAGCACCATACTCATCGTAAGGATTTGCTTTACTCCAAACCTCTCCTTCAGTATCTACAATTACATCATCATCTACACCATTCATGACAAAACCAAAAGGTGCCATGTCTTGTTCAATCTGGTTCTTCTGATCCTCATACAATCTTTTACGAACATCCTGATCAGTCAGTTCTTTGAAGTAGTCCTGTGCAACCAACCAAGCGTAGATAACCAGACACATGGCCAAGTCATCATTACAACCCTCTTCTGCTTCAAAGGAATTATTCTTCTGGATAAAGGTAGTCAGTTCAGATATGATTTCATAATCATTGAACGTAACTTTATCACCCTCAATCATTGACTTAAGATTAAGTGACCCTACCTTCTTAACAGTCTTTGACATCTTGACACCTAATTGTGTCTTTGTTCCAGAGAACCCTTGTCCAACCACCTGACCTGCTCTACCTCTCATAGCACACATCAATAGGTTTTGATACTCTAAGTCATATTGTAGGATAGATGCAACCTGATCACCAACATCATTGACCTCACATAAGACAAAGGCGTTGTTGTATTGTTTGACAACCTCCCAGATGACATTGGGGAACAGCATCGGTTTAATTTCATTATTCCTATACTTGGCTACAATCTTATGTGGGAATGTTGTAATATCTGCAACGATAAACGCCGAGTAGTCATTACCTACACCACGTGCAACGTCAACCGTACAAACATAGTCGTGTTCTTTCTCTGGTGGGACATATACATCTAATCCTGCATTACGTTTAAATGGGTTGTCATACACCATAGACTTTAACTTACTAGGTGCAATCAATGTATCAACGGACCCTAAGAACTCACAATTATGTGAAATTATTTTATTGGTAATGTATAGGTTTTCTTCCCCTACATCCAATAAATCATATAAGTATATTCCTTCCTCAACTATTTCATTATATACAACTTTTTTTCCTT
>JGI25133J35611_10001550_pt1 | contig 12188 bp, 12 predicted proteins | sample ETNvirenome_6_85_FD_35611 | JGI IMG/M metagenome (IMG submission 35611) | reverse complement strand
TTTTTCGACATATTCTGTATTGAAAATTTTTGTTGGATCGTCCCACACGCCGAGTGCTTTTAATTCTGGCTCTAAGGAAGGCAGCGCTTCGTTGAATATTTCAAGCAAAACTTCAATCGCACGAATCATTCCGTGGCCTTCGCCAAATTTATTTCTAACATTTCTGGCAGTTATACCAAGAACATCACTTGGCTGAGAGGATCCGCGATCGACGGCAAACTCTTTACCGCCGTCTTCTGTGTCGACAAGTTTAAAGCTTACGTTTGTGCCGTCAATCTTAGTATCTGCCAGCCCACCAGCAAGAAGATAGTCTCTTGTTTTCTCAATAAATTGAAGCATTTGAGGGCCAGTATCTACACCGGGCACCTCAAAGGGGTGTTTCATGTGTCCTGCGGCGCCGCCCATGTTTACTCCCTAACTTTTTGGTGGTATTGTATTTTGTTTTGCCATATATGCTTCGCCTCTCTGTCTTAAAACAGCGGGGCCGCGCATCCCAAAGAAAAATGGAACTTGATTTGCTCCTCTGGACTTATTCCAATTAAAATCCTTAAAAACATCAAATAAAATAGTGGGATTGAGTTTTGAAACAACGCAGCTAGTTGGCTCTGAAGGGTGTACGGACGAAGGAAAAGATTCTTCCCCGGGATCGCTTGTGAAAGTTTCGTCAAAAGGAAATTGTTTACAACGATCTGCCATGCTTATACTCCAGCGAGCTTCTTCATGGTTAGCTCATTAATAATTTCATATCTTTTTCTTATTACAGGAAGCTTCTTATTTTCATAAATAACTTTATCAGTTTTCTTTTTCTTATTTTCTTTTAACCACTCTCTCCAAGATGAGTGAAGGTTATTAATTTGGTACCATTCTGAATTTTTAAAGATATCGCCCAACAAATTTCTATGTCGGCCAACCGTAGAGTTTGCTCGCATAACTGCAGCTACGCCGCTTTTATTATAAGCATCTACCGGCAATTCTTCAGCCATTTTTTTATAAAGACGAAACGTGGTGTTTGCACCAAATCCAGATCTGGTTAAAGAGCCAAGACAAATTAAATCATCTTGTGAAATTCTCTCTTCAGGGCTTAAATCTTTACCAAAGAAATCTTCATCGCTTCTATCCGGTGTCCTCTTTGCATTCCGCGCGGCCCGAATTAAAAGTCGGACCTTTGATATTACATCTTTGTGATCACACTTAATGCACTTATCTTTGGTCATTGCACGTACAATAGGAGTACTTATACCTAATTGAGCGGCTTTAACATATCCGGGCTGGCATGTCCCGGCTTCTTCGGGTGTAGCTTTCTTTGGTGTAGGAATGTCCGGAACTTTTGTTCCGGTGGCGTCGTCCGGAGAGTCATCACTTTTGAAATATTTGGCAATTGCACTCACTATATCTTTAATCCAACCCCAAATTTTTACTAAACCATCTCTTAACGACTTAATTCCCTCTTTTGCCAATTCAGCGCCTTTGTCGCCGGCCCCCTTAAGCCACTCCCACGCTTTGGGAGCATTTTCTTTAAGCCAATCCCATGCTGCAGCCGTCCCAGACGCGACCACCGCCGCGATAACTCTATATGTCTCCTTTGCTTTTGTCCACAAAGTTTGAATTAATGTTCTTAGATTGTTGACAAGATCTTTAAACCACCTTCTCAGCATATGCCAATGGCCGGCCGCGCCGACCGCTTCACACTTGCAAGTACTTGGATTAATTTTTGTACCATGGCGGCAAGAAACAATGTTACCAACAAGATCACCGCGCCCTTTGCATGCCACCTCTTCGGGGGCCTGCCCGCGGGTTTCAGTATCCTCCGGGGTGCCCCACTCTTCTTTCTTTTTTTTCATCCAAGCGTCTAATCCATCTGCTTTTCTTTTCAAATAATTCTCAAGTTCTCTCATAGCCGCGCTAGCGCCGCTTCCTTCCCACATGCCTCCAGCAGCGCCGGCCAGGATTCGACCACCCAGGAGCGCAGCATTCTTCGCCAACCAAGCCATGGCGTAACTAGCGCTCGATGCCCACAATTCGAATCCTCCTTTTGCCCCCGCGAGCGGATCCACCTCTTCGGCAAGAACCGCTGGGCTTGCTATAATAGCAAGTATGGAGCCAAGACCGCGGTCATCAAATTCACTAGGTAGCTCTTTTTCAGGCTCAATTTGCTCAAAAAAGAGCAACAAGCTCTGAGTGGTGCGGATGTGGTTGTATTCCGTTAAAGTCGTTTGCATTCTACTTTACGCTCTCTTTAATCAATAATTTAAATACTTTATCATCTCTCATTTTGTACATTGGTAGTTTTTTTGATGACTGGACGCCCTCCTGAAGATTCACACACTTCATCTGACACTCCATGTCGAATTCTTCGCACGCGGCTTTGCACTTTTCTCTTGCGCTCTCTAAGGATTGTACTTCCGGAGATGCCGGTTCGATTGTTTGTGCTTGACCAGTAACATCTGCTGTTGGCCCGGGCGCTTCGGCGGCCGTTGCAGCTTTTGTTCTGGGTTCATCGTACAAACCGGGCTTCTTCGGTTCCACCGCGGCCATGGCCGTATCAAAAGATGCCAATTGTTTGCCACCAAATAGATCCATTACAGCTTTTGCAGCATGTCGATTCGGATTGGGAGTGACCTTTGAGCCAAACATATGCATGGCCGCCGCAATACTAGTACGAGTTGGAACCAACGCTCTAATATCTCTAATTGCTTGTCTAGTTTTTGGACCTTGGAGGCCATCAACAGGAATCTCAACACGCGTAACCTTTTTCCCTTCATTGGCCGCACCCTGCAGGGCTAAATTTAATTTAGCTTGCATAAGAGCAAGTTTAGGGCTGCGGCGGCGGCTGGTTCGCGTCGGTACCGGGGGGCCAACTTGCCCGCCGGCAACACCATATTTCGGTGCAGCTGTAAGTTCACTCAAAACCTTTTTAAGCTCCCTTCTTATCATTTCTTTTAATCGCGTTGATTTCATTTTTTTAACCCCGGTTTTTTGTTTTTTCTGGTCTTCCCAATCTCTAAAAAGTAAATTACCCTCTAAATAGGCCTCTTTCTCCATGTTTCTCAAGTGACCATCTTCTTGAGCATAGCCGGCCCTGGTGTCAAGCCCCTTTCCAAACTCCCCTCTACAATTTTGTGCATGGTGCACAAGTTCGTGAGATAATGAGCGTAATATATCTTTTATATGACGCCCATCAGTATAAATAGTTACCTCATAAGAAGAAGGATCATAGTGAGCAGTTTTGCCCAATGGGTTTTTATGGTTTTCTTCATCTGATGTTAAATTTAAAGAAAATGGCTTATCATACCCCAACTTTTCTTGTGAATAGGGGAAAAAATCATCAAAAAGATTTTGATGTTGTTTTAAATCTAAATTTGAATTATTTGTTATATTTTTACAAGGCATACTGTATTAATTAGTTGTTAAAAATTGATTTAGAATAATTACTTCATCGCGGCGGCGGGGGTGTCCACACGCCAGCCGCGGCCGCAGAGCCGGCTTCTTTTTTCTTTTGCAACTCTGCACTTTTCTTTATTATTATTCGGTCATAGTGTAAGCGCGCACTTTTATTGAATCTTCTGTATTTTTCTGTCCATAGCTCCAAAAATTGTTTTGGAGTAATAAACAATTTTTCACCCTTATGAAGTATACCGTTAACATTATCTATATAATTTTTTCGACGATCATAAGGAATATTGTTAACCATATTATACAACAAATTTGTCTTACGACCACAAGCATGAGGATCAACATTTTCGTTATTATCTGCCGCTTTTGATATAGCACCAACTCCACATGGGCCCTGTTGCCACGATAAATAAAGTTTGGCGCCTTCGGCATCATTAATAATTCTCGGACTTATACCCAATGAGCGTGCACGAGTTTTAATAGCACTCATAAAAGCGGCTGCTGCATGCCGCGCTTCGTAGACTTTATTCCACTCTAATCCATGTTTGGCCCATTCATCTTTATATCTTCCACCAAATTGATATAAACCTTTAAATTGTGTTTTCTTATTGTCCTTGTTTGAAAGAGGATTTAAGCCGCTCTCAATGCGTGCTATAGTTACAGCGAAAAATGGATCAACGTCGGCTTTGAGTGCTTCTTCTGTGATTATTTCCGCAACATTTTTCTTATCTTGTGGAACCTTATGTATTTTTTGCCGTTGTGTAACACGTTCCCACCCACTTGTGACTTTTGAAACATATTTTTTTGCTACACTTTCTGGCATATGTAAGCCGTCACCCGGCGGCGCTTTTGTATAAAAATCTAAAACATAATCATAAGGATCAACAAAAGTTACAGTATCAGAATGTGGTTTTAACTTTTCTTTAATTGTGTCATTGTGTTTTTTGCGACTATCAAACAAACGTTTACTATATTTCGAATATCCCTTTACAACTGGAGGGGCGCCGCTCCATATTATTTTCACTTTTTCATTTCCAGACCATTTTTTAATCTTTTCAATTAATTCTGGTGATCGGTCCCAGTTGCCAGCCCAACCACCGAGAGCAACTACAACTAAAGTTGGTTTTTCTTTTTCTAAAATTTTCTGCAATTCTCTACTTCTAACCCAACCACTAATTGTGCCATGGCGGCCGCCACCCAATTTACACCCAGAACACACTTGCCACCCTTTATTTGTAACATAATCTTTCCAAGCTTTTCCAATGCCGCCGGCCATTTGACTATCGCCAAATAATACAGCAGTTCGGCCGTTGCCCCTAGCAACAGCAGCAGAAGCGCCACCAGTTAGAACCATTGCAACGGCGCCGGCTGCAAGTTCCACTGCTTTCGTGCCGACTTGCTTAATCCCAAGCAACTCGGCGCCCCACTCAAGAAAGCTATCCCAGATTTTACCCAACAGCCACGAAAACCATTTAAAAATGTCGCCGACTGATTTGATTTCCGGCTGATCCATGAAGAATTTCGTTACTGCATTTATTTCTTGTGGATTAGCGCCTTTTAATTCGTCTTGAGCAGTTCGTCGGACAACATTTTCTTTTGTTTTCTCTTGCAAGGACACATCGGCAATTGGAATGGGAACGCGACCCTTACATATCATGGGTGCAAAGCCGGCCGGCATCGGAACATGTTTGCCATTGTTTGCTGGGTTGGCACAAAAATTTCCTGTTTGCGATCGTGCCGCCGGTGTGGGTTCAGGAGTTGGAGTTGGAGCAGGAGTTGGAGCAGGGGTGGGAGTAACAGTAGCCGGCGTTGCAAGCCAGTGCGTAAGAGATTGTGTCTTACCTCCTATGGTTGCCTGTGATTCAGCGCACTTTATTATATTGCAAAGCTTTCCGCCGCTCAACTTATTTTTAAGGGTCTCAATGACCTCTTGCTTTGTCTTTGTTCGGGTGTCTTTTTCGGGCCCGGCACAATTATCGCCAAATAGATTAAAAGACGCATTCATTCGTATACTATTATCATTTAAAGCCACAGCCTTATAAGTTTGATCTTTACAGAGAGAACCGGGTGTAAGTTCAATTGTATTTATAGGAATAAAACTTATAGAGTCGCCGGCTTTTATATTTTTTACAAGGTCCAGCAGCTTGTCTAAATCACTTTTGCCCTCCTCCAATAACCCAATGCCAGGGTGGTCTTTAATGCCCTTATATTTTGGAGGATCTAAATGAAAAGCGCCGCCCTTTTTTATGTGGCGCATTCTTTTTGCAGCAGGGATATCGCCAATTAGAGTTCTAAACGCTTTTTTATCTCTTGGTCTGACCCGGCGCCACCATTCTTTATCTTCAAAGATATTATCAACATCTTCTTCTAAGAGGTGCTTATATATGTTTTGTAATAATCTTTCATATGAAAAATCTTCATTCATCAAAATATCCTTGCTCTATCTATTAAATAATCTGCAAGAGCTTGGGCTACAGAGGCCGGGTCTTGTGACTGAGTTTCTTTCATTATATCTTCTATGCTGACGCCGGTTGAACGATTGCCATGGCCCATTAAATAAGAATACGATTTTGTATAATCTTCGATTTTTGGAACTCTTGTGCGAGGTTGAGGTACCACATTCTCAAATCTGGGGTCGTCTGTTAATGGCTCATCACCATAACGCTCGTCGTCACCCGTATGAGAAAAACTTGTATCTGGATGATATGATTCTATTTCCTTTATAACAAATTTTATCTTTCTCTTTTTCATTTATGCTTGCTTTCCAGCCGCTATCGCGCTTTGTAAGAATTCTTTGAATTCCGTAGATTTCGCCAATTTTGCCAAATCTTTCTTTGTCGTTCCTGCACCCCGTCGCCCGACTTCATCTTTAAGCACCATCTTTGCCAACATCTCAATATGTTTGTTATTGTCGGCCACAAACTTAAAAAATTTATTTGCTTGAAGCGCTCCATTTGGTCCAAAACGTTTTGCAAAAGCTACTTCTACTTGTTTCGCCTTTTTAGCTCTATCAATTGCTTTCGTAACCTCTGGTGCTGCCCGAGCAGCATCTGCAGACATGCCAGTCGCTTTAGCAGCCTGCATTGCTTTTCCCGCGCCCTTGCCAAAATATTTGACACCTTTTCCGAGCGCATCACCGACAGCCGGTATTGCAGAAATTAACGACAAGAGTGCGAAAAAATATTGCCCTCTTTTAATATATCTTGCAGCGTTTAAAAGGTCGGCACTAGAGGAGACAACTACACTTATGCCCCCTGTTGCAGCGGCTATAGGTGGCAAATCCCCGACTACACCTAAAATATCCAAAACAAAACCAGTAAAATCAGTTTCTTCTTCTGGTTCTACAGTTATGCGGCTAGCCTCGTCGTCCTCAAATGCTCCTTTGTATGCCCCTTTAATGCCGCCGATGGCACCACCAAGTGCACCGCCGGCCGCAGCGCCGGCAACAGTGCCAGTACCAAAGCCGGCTGGTCCCCCAGCAACACCACCAGCTACGGCGCCTAGACCAGCGCCAGCGCCGGCGCCTTTGGCTGCACCAAAAACAGTGCCTAATACACCGCCTTTAAGGAAGCCCCAAACACCCTCTTCAAGTAGCTCTTCGTCTTGCTCAACTTCTTCAACATAGCTGCGCCAGTTTTCCATTATAAGTTTCATTTTTTGTTAGTCCTTTTTGTTTATATAACTAGTTCTTCGTTCAATGAAAATTTTTCATCATACAATTCTCTTTTTACTTGATTTAATTTTCCTAAAAGGCCTTTTCTTCGAAGAACTTTAAAAGCTAGATTTTCAATTGAATATTCGCCTTCACTTTCAAGGCCGGCTTTTCTCATTTTCATAATTTTGTCTTTGACTCTATCAATTCTATTCATATCTGGCTCTAAAACTATACTTTTAATTTCATTCGCGATATCGGACGCCTTTTTTCTAATATCAGAAACATTTGGTGATACATCTTCATAAGCCGGCTCTACAACCCACTTATCATTTAGAATGCTGTAAACGCCGGTTGAGTAATGTTTTTCTTCACTGTTTTGAGGGTATATCTCTACTTCATAGCCCTTAATGGCCATGGCGTGCCTGTCATTCCAAATAATTTTTTTGCTTTTTAAATATTCTTTAACCAATTCAGCATTTTCATCGATATCGGAAAAATCTATAAGGATATGTAAATCAACATCACTGTATCTTGTGTAATTGAAGTTTGCTAAGCTGCCTGTAAGGTGGATATCTGTTGGTTTAACATAGATTTTCAAAAAATCAATAAATTCCTCTGCTATTTCTAGTAGAGTTTCTCTTACTTCTTCTTTTAGTTTAAAGTTTTCCCACAATTCGGGATTTAGTTCTTTTTTTGTTCCAAAGTCATATACATTGTTTGGAATTATTTTGACTACACTCATACTATATATAGTTGCTATAAAATCTGTTGGATTATAATACTATTATGCTAAGAATGCATCTGCAACAAGAGCGACGGTCTTATAACCTTTTTTAACTGCTATATCTTTAATTCTTTGTAAATTTTTCTTACTTACTCGGGGAAATAATGTTTTCAGATTTTTAGGGTCTGTCTTGTTATATTTATCAACAAGCGCTTCAAGTTTACCTGCAACATCACCGGCTTTAGTGCGCAGACCCAGTTCCCTTGCAGCCGGATTTTTGCCGGCGGCCGCTTCGTCAGATGCTAAGAAGCCTAATACACTATTTACACCTCTTGGAACTGCTATACCTTTACGCTTAAAATATCTTCTTAAATAATTTACAGCCCTTTGTGTGCCCGGCCCAAGCTTGCCGTCGATCCGGCCCATAATTTTTTGTAGTTTTGAGCCAATTTCTGGATGTCCCACCATAACTTTTTGCATATTTTCAACGTTTGCGCTGTATTTGTATTTTTTCTTTGGTTTAACTTTTACATAATGTCCACTTCCGTCAGACGCACATCGTATATTGGCGCCCTTACCGGGCAACGGCTTGCCAGGGTATGCTTTACAATATTTAAATATTTCGGGACCGCTTGTGGGCGCGCCCTGCCCGGGTTTTGAATAATTTCCACTTCCGTCAGACGCACAGGTCAAGTGCGGCCGGCTGGGTACCTGCGCGCCTGGATTTGTTTTACAATATTTAACTATTTCGCTAGGGCCCATATCATAAGTAAACCCAGCAATTGGGTCTTGCTCATTCAAAACGCTTCTTATTTCTTCTTGAATTATTCTTTTAATTTGTTTATTAGAAATTCTCATTTATTTTTTTTCCTTATTCGAATTATTTTTCCTTCGCCTAGGCCTTCTACCCCGCNCAAATCAAGGTCTGCTAAAAAATCTGCGTCAGTTGGAGTTGTCGCAGCTTGAGCTAATTCCGCATTTGTTTTCTTATAAATATTATACCAGATGTTCTTTCTATTTCTAGTAATTTGACTTCTGACCTTACGAGCAGCGCGCTTTGCGGATCGGTCTCGGCGAACTTCTGGATTTAAATCATAATAAGCAACAAGCACATTCCTACCTGCCGCAGACTCAACTTCGAACCCCGCCGTAGCTTTCCTCATTACATATCCCGCCTGTGTCAGTGTTGGATTAATGATTTCGAAAGCGTATTTTGCAAAAACTTGGCTATCATAGCTGTTCGGATCTGTATCCCATGGCCGATCAACGCGCTTGCCCTTACCCTTATCTGGGTTATAACTTGTGCCGCCCTTTATTCTTCTCGCCTTTGATGGGATTAATACACAAACTTTTATACCCCTCATGCTTCTAGAAATAGAAATCCATCTTCGGCCGCAACCTGTACCACCACGTCGAGCTGGCTTTGGCTCTGGCTTTGGCTCTGGCTTTGGCTCTGGCTTTGGCTCTGGTTTTTTGGTGTGCTTACAGCATTTTATCAGTTTCTCGGCACCAACATAGCCACGAAACTCATGAGATGGTGGNCATGCANTCGTCCCAGTTGGGCGTACCAATATTTCATCNACGCATTGCTCCGGTGCGGGTGCAGGAGGTGTAGCTTGTTTACATGCTTTAAGTACTTGAGTACGACATTCCGCGCTTTGGAAACACGCCGATCTGGCGGCCGCCGGCGTCGAGAAGGTTTCTTCGACACTAGTGACGGCCTGCATCATTTCCGGGTGTGTTGCCCACAATCGATCATAGCAACCAATAAAATATTCTTCTTGTGTAATTGAAGTTTGTTCTGGAGTTTTCTCCTCTTCTGGTTGTTTAGCCGCTTGTTGTTTTGTTGTTCTCATCTCTTCTGATTGTTTAGCCGCTTGTTGCTTTGTTCGGCATCTCGTCATCGCGGCATCTGCTTGATTTTTGGCCTCAATTGAGCCGCCGTACTTCCATAGATCATCAAGCCGTTTCTGTTCTGCGGTACACGGATCTTGATCCGCCTCCCTAAGCATTTTTTTTATTTCGTTTTTGATAAATTCTTTGGTTAATTTCATATTAAGGGCCCTTTACTACAGATACTCGTAGTAATTAGGCACAAAAAAAACAAAAAGTTATTTCAGTATAGGATCTTTGGCCGACATTATTAAAGCGTTGCGAAAGGATTTTTTCAGAAGCAAGAGCTTACCAAATTTTGCTCTAGTTCTTGAGTCTATCCAAAGTGTTGCTGGTTTCTTAATTTTACCATCAATGAGTTGATCGCTGAAGTCATAAAATCGAGCTTTTGTGTTTTTTGAATAGCATTCGACGTGGTAGAAGAGTATTATGGCCGTTATTAAAGACGCTGTTATAAAAAATAATCTTCGAAGCCATGGGATATGTTTCACTTTGTCATTGCACCCTCTATTCTACCTATTAGACGCAGGATTTCCGAATTCTGTCTATTTATTGCCTTCATATCTACTTTTAATTCTTTAACTTCGTTCTCTATTCGGCTAATTCTTCCATCGTCGGCGCTTTGCACCCAAAAAATAATACTTGCTATGGCAGCGACGATTGCAATTGCAAACGTAACCCACTCTTTCACTTGTGAGACGCTGGACTTGGTGGCCATAGTTTAATTTCCGTCCTTTTTTTTGCGTTTTCTTATTTTTTCTAAACGTTCTCTGATTTTCTTTAATCGATCGCAGATTTTACGCTGTTGTTTACGAATGCGCTTGGTGTGTTTAACTTGGACGGGCTGAATATATGCTAATTTTCTTTCTTTTTTTGCAATTGTTGTTTGTTGTTCAGCCATGGCCGAATTATCACAGGATACGCAGGATATTAATATTAATATTGACAAAAGCCAGTGCATATTAATAAATAGTATCTGGTTTTATATGCTTCTCAATAATCTAAAGAATCTAACTCGCCAAGAACCCACTTAAGAGCAGCACAAGCTGCTTTGGTGGCCTCAAAATCCTGCTCTCTGACCATTGCTCTTGCAAGATTCAGACTTATCTTTGCTTTACCAGACTGTTCTCCAGTTCTGGCAATAATGTGATCGTCTAAAGCTTCCATGCGTCGTAAAAGCAGTACTACTTTGTCTTCGATATCTTTTTGTTTTCTTATTTTTGCTGTTGTACCAAAGCCCATATCATTTAAATTTGTTTTTTTTTATGATCATAAAAGATATATGCCATATAATAATGCCAACGGCGACTCCTATGCCATATATCGTAAAAAAAACACTCCACTCCATATAATAACTAGAGTTTACATTGTTTTATCTGATCGTTTCTTCACATTTTACCATAAGTTCGACGGCTTCGCCACCTTCAAATGAAAATTGTGGAACTATTTCACATTCAGTGTGATATGTCGGCTGTACAGCGCTTGAATAGGTGCCACCATCAAAATTACTTCCCTGAAAAGTATAAGTTGGGCCTTCACAAGCAGAAACTAGCAAAATACTAGCCGTTGATAACAAATATTTAATATTTTTCATAACATCCTCTTCTATTTTAGTTGAATTCTAGAAATACTTAAAGAAATACCTTGAAATTTACTATAATTATACTATAATAAGGTATATATGAAAAAAATCTGCTATATTCTGCTATTTTTACTACTTTTTGCTTGTTCTGATGATCCTGAATCGAAAAAAGACAACAAAATAGATATCTCTAACTCCAATTACGACAAAAATGGCCTAAATGACGCTAAAACTAGTGTTTCTAAGCCCGAAATCAATGAAAAGTGCGCTAAAAGTGAAGATTCTGCAACAAATTCACCGAATTTAATCGCAGATCTTAAAATATCACAGCCAAATCCAATAAAAACGACTGATATTATAGTCGTTGGACCCCTAGGAAAGAATTATCAGCCTATGCCGCCCAACTGTATTGACAATGATGGTGATTATTACGGTAAATATTGCGGCTGGGGTGACGATTGTGACGATAACAACCCCAATTTTAACGTTTATTGCCCGGACTGTACCAAGAAAAACTACAAAGGCTGTCCTTGTTTGAGTGCAGCCACCAGTTGTTACAGCAAAGACATGAAATATATCGGTGTCGGACCTTGCAAAACCGGCCTACAGAAGTGCAAAAACGGCTTTTGGGAAGAATGTATCGGCGAAATCATCCCAGATACTGAACTTTGTGACAACAAAGACAACGATTGTGACGGAATAGTCGATGATGGGGTCGTATCAACGTGTTTAAACTGTGATTTTGACTGTATTCGACAGATCGCCATGGCGAAAACAGATAATCCCTTTGTAATTGTTCCCAAAAATGCCGTAAATGTTAAACTTGACAAAGATGGTAACGTCGTACTGAAGTCAAACAAGGTAATTCCACTTAAATTCAGCTATATTTGGATTGCCAATAGCCAAGAAAGCACTGTCAGCAAGCTTGACACCAAGACTGG
>JGI25133J35611_10001544_pt1 | contig 12236 bp, 17 predicted proteins | sample ETNvirenome_6_85_FD_35611 | JGI IMG/M metagenome (IMG submission 35611) | reverse complement strand
GGGTTTCATGCCTATTCGATAACAGACACCAATGTCGCGGGTCGGCAGTCATTCGGCAACGGGGCTGGTGGCAACCTTGAGTTCTGGCCCGACAACTCGGGAATCGTCTATGGCAAGTTGAGCCACACCACCTACACATCGGGCGCACAGGCAGATTCTCTCGGACTACTGAGCGTGGCTGTTTATGATGGTGGGAATATAGAGGTGCGGAAGCGGGGTGTACTTCAATATTCAGGTTCAGGGCCGAGCAAGCCGACCAATTCACAGGAGATCAGATTACATTCAGGGGGATCGGTGAATTACGATGGGTCTGCGAGATACGCGACATTCATCATAGGGTACGTGCCACCGGACCAGAATGCCTGGGACGACATGGTGCAGGCGGTCGATGAGTACAACGCGGCAGTGATAACAGGAGGAAGGAATGTCTGAGCAGGTCCTATATATCACTGAAGAGCCTGAATCCTTCACCGAGGATGACGGCCGGGTGTTCAGTCCCATCCCTCATAAGGAAGGTTGGGCGGTTGCGGTTGGATGGGAGGACCGTCTTAACTCTACCGGGACAGAGTATTCGGTAATTGAATATGAACAGAGTGGACCTGAGATATGAGCCTGGCCGTAGGGTCGCAGTTCATTTTCGAATGGCTCGGATCGGAGTATAGGGCAGAGTTCGGACAGGCGCTTGACTTAGAATTGTAGTATTTTTATAGAACCCACAGAACATGCCACACGGATTCTTTGAGCACATCATAATGCCACAGTCACGGGCAGAGGCCGTGGGGTATCTCATAGACGGCGTAGGAACCGTTGCAAGCATCATGTTCCTGTCAAAGGAGATATACATGACAACCATGGGAGGAATAGTGATCATGTTGACGGCCATCTCTCTGGGCATTACAATAATCAAGAAGCTTTACGACCTGCATAAGCTGCTCAAAGATGATTGGATAAGGAAGCATGAAGGAGGAAAAGACAAATGTAGTTGATAAGCACTGGTTGAGTAACAAGCAGGTGTTGGGACTGTCCGGTATATTGATCGCCATGGGAATCAGCTATGGGGAGTTTCAGACAATGAAGAGCAACGATAAGATACACGCTCTTAAGATCGGGACGATACAGGAGAGGGCACGGACAGAGGAAAGCGAGATGAAGTCCCTGGTCTATACAAGGTCCAGAGAGAATAACGAAAGGGCCACAAGGATGGTCAGCCCATTGAGAGAGGACATCGAGGAACTGAAGGCCTGGATGAATCATGAGAAGGGTTTTCAGGAGGGATCAATGTACAGGAAATGAGCACAGAGGAGATCAAGGGGCTTAAGAGTTGGCAGGGCCCTGATGGGAAGATGTCATCAATGCGGGTCACACTGTATGTATGCCTGTTCTCTGGCATAGCAATGCTCTGGTTCCAACTCATAGGAGCAGCTGTCATGGGAGACTTCGCCTTATCAGATGTTGAATGGTGGGGGCCACTGGGACTGATCAGCGTCGGTATCACTGGGAAAGGTGTACAGAAATTCGGAGAAGGGCCATGAGTTTAAAACTATTACAGGAGTCAGCAGGGGTGACCCCCGATGGAAAGTTCGGACCGAACACCTTCGGAGCAGCGAAGGAGTATCTCGACCTACCATCAGATATGGCCGCGGTCCACTTTTTTGCACAGTGCGCACATGAAACAGGGAACTTCAAACGGTTCGAAGAGAACCTCAACTACTCAAGGGAAGGCCTGCTCCGTACCTGGCCGAAGTACTTCACCGAGGAGAACGTGGACTCCTATGCCCGACAACCCAAGCGGATCGCCAATCGTGCGTACGGATCTCGGATCGGGAACGGTGATGAGGATAGCGGGGACGGATGGAAGTTCCGTGGTCGGGGAGCCATACAGCTCACGGGACGCTACAACTATCAGAAGTTTGCTGAGTACATGAGCGACATCATGATCACTAAGGATCCTGAACGGATAAAGAATGAGCTCAGCTTTGTCGCTGCAGCCTGGTTCTTTGACAGGAATGATATCTTTGATATGTGCACAGACCTGGAGGATGCTACAGTGAAGAAGGTCACATTGGCCATCAATGGTGGTGCCCACGGACTGGAGGACAGGATAAAGAAGACAAGATTGTACGCGACATACATCTGATGGACAGGCAATTGAAAGTGATAGATGAATGATACCATTACCCCTGGGGAAGATCGCGGAACTGGCTACCTACCTGCTGAAGCATTGGAAAGAGGTGCTCGTGGCTGCTGCTGTCGTATGGATCGCCGTATGTCTGAGGTGGCATTGCGGGAGTGGAGCATCAACAGGGGGTACCAGGGGGGACACCCTATCTGTCCGAGTGGATACCCTCTGGATGCCTGCGGACACGGGCCTGATACTGAGTTTACACGGGTTCGACACGATACCTGATGAAGAACACGTTCCAACGGGTTCTACATGGACTGCGGTCGATGCTGCCTTCGCTTCAGCCTTCAATTGCGGGGACAGCGTCGCCGAGGCAATGTCTGCACTGCGTAAGGCGAACATCATCCTCGAGATGTGTGACAGTCTTTATGGGGTCGCTACAGCGAGAAGAGTATACAGGGACACCCTCGAGAACGACAGCATCAGGGTCTTCACAGAAACGGCTGTCCGTGGATTCAGGATCGGAACACCGTTCCTCAGTTACGTATGGCTCAGGCCTCAGCCTGTGATCACAAGGACCGTCACCTTGGAACACCCCAGACACCGCATGATCGGTATAGGTGGAGAGTTGGGTCCGACATTCGACTTCCCTCATACATGGTCAGGGGCAGTGATAGATGTCAATCTGAACTATGTGGACAGGAAGAACAACGCCTTTAAGATAGAAGGAGGATTGAACACGAATGCGGACTGGGAGATGAAAGTCGGGTATACCAGATACTTTGATCTGAAATGATCACACCCAATGAGGTGGAGAGCGGATTCGACTCCCGTCATGAGGATGTTGAGGAACACTCGTCTCGTCATGGTGCACTCAGGGTCTCCAGAACTCAGAGGCAGGGTTCGATTCCTCGGGGGCAGGCAGAGGGAACGGTAACTCAGATGGTAGAGTACCGGATCGTAGACCCGGATCGCATAAGAAGCGTCACCTTTTTGTCCCACTTATAACATTTTCATACATTTGTGTCAGATATAACAAAATTTGACATGGAATTCAAAGCAACAGGTCTATGGGTGGCCTTAGAAGACCCTAGAGAGGAGAGAAAGGAATCACAGATCTATCTTCCTGACGAAGTGAAAGAGGGGAATATAGATCAGAACGAGATCAAGACCAACCTTCTTACAGTACAGAGTGCTGGAAAAGATGCTATTGAGAAGGATCCAAGATTGATACCCGGTGTCACTGTAATGGTTGATCCACGTGCAGGTTTCCTCCTATCAGCAACGGATGAGTATAAGGAAGAGTACGTCATCATCGTACCATACCAGCAAATTGTGATGATACAGTGAAGGGGTCTGTGACCATATCCCTTGACGACTTCAAGAAGTTGGAGAGTGCCGATAAGGAAGCTGAACGGGCAACTGAGCTCGCCAAACAGATGGATACGGCACTCACCCACTTCGTGGGGTTCATGTCAAAGACCTCGGATATTGAGGCTCTAGCTGAGAGGTACAACAGAGGCCCACACTATTCTAAACTTGTATATGACGGAAAATGGATCCTAAGACAAAAATAGGTTTGAGAATGCCGGAGATGAACACGGCACAGTATCTGAAGTTCTGGAACGGTCCGTTCAGTATGACCGAGAAGGAGATCCTGATGTTGTCGGCACTGATCGACAGTCCTGGAGAGCTCTGCAGTAGAGAGAACAGGGAGGTCACAGCTACACGTACGAATTCGTCAATTACCATGATCAATACGTACATTAAGCGCATCAAGGACAAGAAAGCTTTAAAGAAATTCAATGGCGTTGGATACAAACTTGCACCACTTCTGGTCAGAAGGGGCACCATCACGATCAATTTTTCTGGGCCAACCTAGCGGGGGTCCAGCACCTGGTGCTGTTTCGAACATCTTCGAGACGCAACGTCTCGTGGTGCTCATAGTCTACGGTCCAACTGGAGAACTCAAACGAATAAGAACAGACGAACGATGACAAGACTGGGAACCATGGTATGGAACTTCGCAAAGGCTCTGAAAGAGCACGCGAAGACAGGATTCAAGACAGTGTCACCTGTGGAGTATGCTACCAGGATGGCGATCTGCATTGAATGCCCGCTGTTGAAGAAGGATGACAGATGCCAGGAATGCGGATGCCACATGCCTACCAAGGCTGGCTGGGCCTCTTCGTTCTGTCCTCTGCTGGAAAGGAAATGGAATAGCGTAAAATGATACAGAAAGGACAGAAGGAGATCATACAGCTGCTCGCTACGGAGCATAATCTTCCACTCAATGGAGTGGAGAAGATCGTATATTCTCAGTTCAAATTGGCCGCAAGGACCATGTCCGCTGGAAATTTTGAGAGCACACGCTTACCTTTGTTAGGAGTATTCCGTGTATTGCCTGCCCGGGTAGAGAAGCTCAACGAAAGAACAAGAATAAAGAATGCTAAGAGAGAATCTACTAACACTTGAGGATGACCTGACCGTCGTTCCCAGCCCGTATATCTTCACTGTCCTACCTTTTAAAAAGATAATGGGGACCAGGGGAATGGAAGAGGCCGTTCAGACCCTTTCATATATCTACTTCATGAAGGACCCGAGGTCCAAATTCGCTGCCTACACGGAGACGCGTCGACATGATGAGATCGTCTCCAAGATTTTCCCGTCGGGAGAGTTCGAACCGGATGAATATGTCAATCGTGCCATGGATGAATATTGCAGACACTTCAGTTCTACAGTACTTTTACTCGGAGCCGCACGGGAGAGTGTGGCCAAACTCACAACCTGGCTGGAAGGGATAGATGTGGAACATGAGGATTACGATGCGTACAAGCACGTCCAGATCCTGGAGAAGATGGGAAAGACGGTCAACGGACTCAAGGAACTCGAGGAGGCCGCAAAAAAAGAAAGCGAGTTGAATGACACCTATGGTGGTGTCATCGTAGACAGATACAGTGAATGAATGACGGTGTCGCAGCAGGGATGGAAGTGGTCATGGCCGAGAAGCCTGACGTTGGGAAGTTCACCGACGTGGGGTCTTACTCGCCTGCTGCCAGACACTTCGACAAGTACGGATTCTATACCTCACATCCCCGTGGGACCCAGGGATACTACGATTATTGGGATGAGGAGAAGAAGAGAAGTCTCTACGGGTACACCCCGCCCGGGACCGGAATAGGGATCACAGGTTTCCACTACTTCTACCTCAACTTCTGTCGTATGCAGAAGGTGGCGAATGGAGTGCAGCCTGATGGTTCGACACTCGCTGTCCGTACCACTTCGTGGCCGGACTTCTATGACACGGATTTTTTTTACTTCCACTATCTGGACCAGTGCAGAAGAAAGGATAGGCACATGATCGTGTTGAAGTCGCGACGTAAGGGTTTCTCTTACAAGGCCGCGGCGATGATGTGTAGAAATTACTTCCTTGTCAAGCACTCTAAAAACTTCGTATTTGCTGGACTGAAAGAATACCTCACGGGCGTGGATGCCATCCTGACCAAGGCGTGGGAGATCATGAGTTTCGTGGACGACACCACGGCCTGGACACAACCGAAGCTACTCGACCGTCCGATGGAGAAGACCTCTGGTTACAAGAAGAAGGTGAAAGGGTCCTTCGTAGAGAAAGGAAGCTTGAGTTCCATTGCAGGAGTTTCACTGAAAGATGATCCGGACAAGGTAAGAGGTAAGGCTGGTGAGCTCATCTTCTTCGAAGAGGCAGGGGCATTCCCAGGCCTACTTGATGCGTGGGAGGTTGCGATGCCTACAATGCGTCAGGGTAACAAGACCTTAGGGACCATGGTGGCATTCGGTACAGGCGGAACTGAAGGAGTAGGATTCGAGTCTCTCGAGGAGATGTACTACAACCCGGCTGCGTATGAATGCATCGCTTTCGAGAACACCTGGTCAGAAGCCAACTTCGGTTCTGTCAGCGGTTACTTCTGTCCGATCTACGAGATCCTTGACGGATTCATTGACGGGAACGGAAACTCCGATATCGAAGCGGCCAGGGCCTTCGAGATGAAAATGCGTGAGGTCAAGCGTAAGGGCAACAATCCTAAGAACTACGACAAGTATCTGGCTGAGCACCCATTCACACCTGAGGAAGCAACACTGCAGGTGAGTGGTAACACATTCAACCAGGCATTGATCAAGGAACAGCTGGACAGAGTAAAGGTTCACGGATTGGATGCTAAGATGGGTATGACAGGTAAGCTGTCAAGATCTCCAGAAGGAGAGATCAAGTTCAAAATGGATCCTGATCTTAGGCCAGTGACCCAGTTCCCACACCGAGCCACAGATGACGTAACCGGATGTGTCGTGGTCTATGAAAGTCCTTACCGACCGGAAGGACAGGTCCCGAACTTCCTGTACTACATCTGTCATGACCCTTACGGCCAGGACAGATCACAGACCTCTTCCCTGGGAGCCGCGTACGTGATGAAGGCAGTGAACAACGTTTCTCAACCTGATGACATCATCGTAGCATCTTATGTGGGCCGACCACATTCTCAGGACGAGTACAACCAGAACCTGTTCATGCTTGCTCAATACTACAACGCCAAGATCGGGTTTGAGAATGACCGTGGTAATATCGTGGGGTACGCACGGGGTAAGCGTAAGCTTCACATGCTGCAGCCTGAGTTCGAGATGCTGCACACCAAAGAACTTCAGAGTAAAAAGGTCAACCGTGGATACGGTATGCACATGACCCCTCAACGTAAACTGCAGGGTGAAGTATACCTTAGGGATTGGATGGAGCTTGCACGCGGAAAGAAAGCTGACGGCACCAGTACACTGAACATCAGTAAGATCTACGACCGTGCACTTCTCACAGAGATGTTGAAATTCACACAGGATGGTAACTTTGACCGTGTCATGGCGCTCTTCGTAGGAATGTACCATGCACAGGAGCTCGTGCACACGAAGCCCACCGATCCGAATGATGACATGGCCAGCAATGACTGGTTCGAAAATATATACAACGGACAGCCGGAACAGGGATATCCGACAGACGTTGTACCTTTGGAAGAACCTGAGGATATCTCAGACCTGTGAAATGCTTTATAATAATAGGCAATGGAAAATTCACCCTATTCTCGGGTATGCCTCCGGCCAAAGTTAAATTTGTATAATGTACAACCAGATCCCCAATCAACGAGTTCCATTGTCCCAAAAGACTCCGAAATGGAGAAAGGAAATGTCAGAAGCCTACATGGGCCTGGCCGACAGTGGAAGAACAGGAAGAAAGGAAGGACTTCAAAGACTTTACGATTACTACAACGGTGTCATCCATGACCTGGATTACAAGTATGTATTGGAACCGTACGGTAAGAAGAGGCACAACTTCCCGTCCAAGCTCAGGAATTACCCGCTTATAAAACCTACCATCGATCTCTTACTGGGAGAGAAGTCCAAGAGGCCTCTCAATTATTCGGTGATCGCTCTCAATGACGACGTCAATGACAGACGGATGCAAAAGAAGAATGAGACCATTCTCAAGAACATGCACCAGAACTTCGTCAACGAGCTTAGCGCAATGGGGATAGAGCATGGTGGAGAGCAGCAGGAGATACCGCCTCCGGCTGACATGGCAAAGATGTTCGACCGTACTTACAAGGATAACCGTGCGGTACTGGGACAGAGGGCCCTGACCTACATCATTCAGGAGCAGGAGGTCAAGGATAAGTTTGTCAAGGCCTGGTTCCACTTCCTGGTGGCAGGAGAGGCATTCACACACAGGCGTATAGGGAACAACAAAAGCATTTACGGCGTATTGAACCCGCTCAATGTCGATTACGACATGGATCCGGATCTGGATTACATCGAGGACGGGGACTGGGCCATGGTCACCAATTTCATGCACCCATCGACAGTAGTTGAGTACTGGGGAAAGGAATTGGGAAAGGATAAGATAGACCAGGTGATGGCTCTATCAGGGTCTGGGAATTACGGCTACACCAATTATACGCAGGTCAACGACCACAGAGAGAATATCAGGGACCGACTGGTCAGAGTCCGTACTCTTTATTGGAAATCATTGCAGAGGATAGGATTCCTCACATACTACGATCCTGAGACGGGAGCTGAAGAGATGGAAGAGGTCGAGGATGGATTCGTTCTTCCTAAGGAGTTGAAAGCAGGAGGAGCCAAGCTCGAGTGGGAGTGGCACAATGAGGTATGGAGAAGTATTGTGATCGATGACGACATCATCGTGGAGATAGAACCGATGAACAATCAGAGAGCTTCTATCAATTCACCTTCCTCAGGAAAACTTCCCATCAACGGGAGGCGGTACTCTGACGTCAATTCTTCGAACATATCACTTACCATGCTCGGGATACCCTTCCAGGTGAACAAGAATGTGATCAAGTACAGACTGGAGACCAGTATTGCGAGATCCAAGGATATCATCGCACAACTCGACATCAACCTGATCCCTAAGAAGTGGGATATGGACAAGTTCATGTACCACATTGAAGGTACCGGTGTCGCCTGGGTGGATTACAACAAGGAGGGAGTGAGGCTGTCACCCAACCACCAGACCGTGATGGACCTGTCAGTGAAGACCATCTCCATGTACGTGGAGCTTCTGAACTATATAGATGCGGAGTGGGAATACGTTTCAGGGGTCAACCGACAGAGACGTGGGGACATCTCTCAGTATGAGGGTAAGGCCACAGGACAGCAGGCAATTGTACAGTCCGGTCACACCACGGAGGACATGTTCAGAAAGTTCGCAGGACTTGAGAGACGTGACCTTCAGGGACTGATCGACAACTCGAAAGAGGCGTGGGTGAACGGAAAGAATACCATGTACGTAATGCCTGATGGGACACAGGAGTTCCTTTCGGTGGATCCTGATGTATGGCTCGACGCAGATGTCGGAGTATTCGTGTCCGATGCCACACGTGATGTGGAGAAGATGAATCTTGCCAGAGAGCTTGCCGGAAGTATGGCACAGGCAGGTGCTAAGACCAGCACGGTCCTTGACATCCTGGATGAGGACAACTTCGTTCTGATGAAAGGGAAGATCGTGGAAGCTGAAAAGATCGCTGAGCAATTGCAGCAGGCGCAGATCAAAGCAGAGCAGGAAGCAGTGCAGGCAGAAAGAGCATTCGAAGAGAAGAAACATTCTGATGAAATGGCTGACAATGAGAAGCAACGTCTTGCTGATGCGGACAGTGCTCAGAGGGACAGAGATTCCAAAGAGCACATTGCTCGATTGAACGCTGACCAGAAAGCCGCCTCTGACATGCACAGGAACCGGCCGGGACCTGACCTCCCGGAACCAAAGGAGGATAAAGGACCGGAGCTTGCTCTCAGGGCCAGGGACACCAAAGTGAAGGAGGATTCTCAGAAAGAGACCGTCCGTCACAATAAGGCGACCGAGAAGATCACCAGAGAAAAATCAGCATCGAGTACTTCACCTTCAGAGCCTAAGAAATGACAGATCCGATAGAAATTATGAAGCAGCTGTATGCCTCGAACTACCGGGGTCCNATCGGCCCCAGGTTACAAGAGGTCGCATTGGCTGAGCAACAGGGGATGGATGTCGCCTCAACCCCACAGGAAAAGATCGATGGTCTCAATGTGGGACCTCCACGTAACCTGAAGATACCTGGCGCTGAAAGTATCATCGGAGCCAACGCAGGTCCCATTGATATAGCAACCGTGGATCAGGAATCCGGTCTGGTAAGGTCTGAGATACCAAATGTGCAGCCAGGAGAGCTCGTAGAGACGGGCCCTGGTGTGGATGTCTTGGAATTTCCTAAATTCAAAAACGGAGGAAGTGTCCATGACCGCGTGAAAGCGTATATGGATAAGAGAAGACGAGGATGAGCAAAAAGAAGTTTCAACTTGGCGGATCATACCCTACAGATGAATTCGGTCTGTCCGAGGGAGATATCCGAGCACCCCAGGGTGTGAACTTTGACAACTTGGAGGTACCACCCATGGAGGCGATGCCCAGCACCACGGACACTCCTGGGCTGAGCGGACAGATAGATATGCTTAAGCATGCTTCTGATAAAGAGCTCTCTCTGAANTTTGACAATCCNTTGAAGTACTACGAGAANTATGGGGCCTATAAGCATGAGGACCTCAAGAATGCAGTTGAATACTCGCAGGAAAACTATGATCAGCTCGGTGTAGCACCTCTTGGTTCACAGATCCCGATGCAGGCGTACGAGGGCGAAGCACCTGAAGGGCCCAACCTTTATAAGACACACATGTCCGCGTGTCTGGACAGGGACGGTAAGAGCATCGAGGAATGCTCAGGGGGAATGCAGACCAGTTTCGACATGGATCCTGACTTCTCCATCAAGGAAAAAAAGGATGACCTGGGTATAAGAGGACCGGCCTGGCAGGTAGGAGCGAACATCGTTGCCAAGGGAGGCGAGAGAATATACGGGCTCTATGACGGTACGAAACCGTTCAGACGTAGCTCGGGATCTGTACGTAACCTGCTGTTACAGAACAAGGAGGACAAAGGCATTGTAGAATCAGATATCGCAGACCAGGTAAGGAACGGGGACATCATTGAGCTCTTTTACAGAGGGTCCAGTTTCCAGGATGAAGCACTTCGTGACGGGAACGGCGCCATAACCACACATGTTGGTGTGAGCACCTCTGACGGAGATAAGAAGATGGTGACCCATAATATGCACGGCACCTGGCAGACCCAGCCATTGCTGGAATTACTCGAGGGTAATCCCAAACTTCTTGTGAGCGGCGTTGTAAGACCTGCTTATAATAAGATCTATGGAGAAGGCGCTGTACAGATATCCCCTGTGCCTATGATGGTGCAGAGTGGTACCGATGTCAGAGAAGCCAAAGCCGTCACAAGTCCTGAGGCCATCCGGGGATGGGAGGAGAAGGGAATGACCGGGCAAGCGAACACCTTTGTGGCAGGCCTGAATTACTACGCCCCGTACGTCATGAATGACTTCGGCCTGGACAAGGATGAACTGGACGTGATCATGCGTACATCATTCGGTGTCTTCGGAAAGGAGAGCGGATTCGGAATAGGAGAAGGGTACGTAGGAAAAAGAGAATACCCGCGGAACATCATTCGGAGCTACAAACAGACATTCGGTGAGTTGTTCAAGGAACGTCTGAATACTGACCCGTTCAGTGAGGGCCCATCACAGATCAAGTTGGAAGGGAACTTCGAAGGCCGGGCGGACAGAGATCTACTCGACCGATACGGAGTGGACCACAATTCCATCTACGACCCGCGGATATCGGCTGCAGCGACCATGTTGAACACCGCCAGGAACTACACCCTTTTGGAGCAGATGCTCGGAGACCAGTTCACTGAGGAGGATGACATCACCAAACGGAACATTCTGTCCCTGGCCCATAATAAGGGGATCGACAATATGATCAGGAATGACTTCACCAACAAGAAGGGATTCTCAAGAGAGAGTATTGCTGAAGGGATAGAGATGTTCCGCAATATTCACATCAAGGAGCTGCCGAATACTCCTGAGGGGGTCTCGTATACGAACTTCGTTGCTGACTATTCGTCTTCACTGAACATAGATCACGACGCCATGATGGAGGCACATCTAAAGGACAGCCGTGTCAATTACGATTACAGGGAACCATACACTCTGGCGTCCAAAACCGGAGAGGTTCTGGATAATACGGCCAAGGATATGATCGCTGCTCCAAGGAATGCGGTCTCTGAGGCCAGATACACGGCCCTGGAAACCCTGGATCTCCTGAGGGACGGTGTTCCTGAGACAAAAAAGAAACTCGACGGGGCTGTGGAGAGGATCGACAGGATCCGTTACATGGGCGAGGATTATGCTGACTTTATCCTGGCACTGAGCTTTGTCGAGGGCAATATCATGGAGGGTATGGATGAACTCGATCAGGCTACGGGAGTGATTGAGGCCGGAATAGAGAGTGCAAAGGGAGCAGTGGGAGACACTGTCAGTACCGTCCAGAATGGAATTGAGAACCTCAAACCTATCAGTGAGATACAGCCCATTGAGATCGAAGATGGTATCAATAGTATCATCAACGAGATAAAGAAGACCAACGAAGAAGTTGCAGAGGCAGGTAACGCGTCGCAATCCATCATCCCTGGAGAGAGCATGGA
>JGI25133J35611_10001516_pt1 | contig 12333 bp, 7 predicted proteins | sample ETNvirenome_6_85_FD_35611 | JGI IMG/M metagenome (IMG submission 35611) | reverse complement strand
TTCCTGTACTGCTATATCTTCAGGTCTTTCGTCATCACTGTATCTTTCAGCAATAGTAGTAAAATATTCATCTACATCTGCCAAATCTCCAGTTTCTTTTCTTTCATTAAGCCTATCTATATCTACACGTTTTTCAGAATTGGCTTCAGCTAACATTCTTTTCCTAAAAACACCTGGTGTCATAACTCTACTTTCTAGTAAATCAATTCCTTCATTTACTGTTTCCAACCATCGTTCTTTGTATTTATCCCTTTCAGAATAATAATTTTCAACTTGTTCTTGTAAATCTGTTCCTGTTCGATTAGCCAAATCCCTTGCTGTCTGGTTAAGAACCGACAAATCTTCTTCATATTTTTTCTTCAAAGAATTTCTTTGTAAATCATTCAAATTATTCCATTGCTTATTATAATCTTTTTGTGATAGTTCATCTCTTAAAGACTGTCTTCTTTCCCATACGTTTCTAGGTCTTGTTCTCATTCCAAATACTTCACTTATAGTACCTGCTCCTCCAATTCTATAAGGATCAGCTATCATTGCTTGTTCTGCCCAAAAAGGNAACATTCCTCTNCCTAAGTGCTTGCCTATATCAGCAGGAGTTTCTAAAGGTCTTCCAAGAAAATCTCTGCCTGTAAATATATCCCATCCCATACCAGAAATAGGAGATCCCCTTCCTCTCAACCAACTAACCAGAGGGCTTCCTCTTTGTTGTTCCATAATATCTTCAGGAGTAAGAGCATGATCTCCTTGTCGCACAATAAAAGAAGCAAAAGACCTCCAAAATGAACCTATGCCTAATGTGTCATCGTTAACTTTTATGGACATAAATGTAGAAGACGTTGGGTCAAGATCTGGTTCTTGGTCTAAAAGAGATGAAATTGTTATATAAGTTCCCATGCCAAGTCCAGCCATTCCATATAATGCTCTTCTAGCCTGTTGCCCTTGTACTCCACCTGACACCATTGCATCTTTAATTAAAGCTAAACAAGCTCTAGTGTATCGTGGTGAAAAAAACACAAATGCCCTTTCCAATGCTCTTTGAGTAGGTCTAAGTCCTAACTCCAAGGAATTTAATGATCCAGTTGACTTGTTTAAAAATTCAACAAGTTCCCTTAACGCTTTTTGTCCTGCTTCAGAAGTTGCATCTCCACCTGCCCCTCTTAAAGCAGATGCTCTCAATGCCTTATATCCTTCTATTCTTAAAACATCTCCTGAATGAATAAACTGTGATTCAAAACGACTGAGTGTTTGTTCTTTTAATTTAGACATTCCTTTAATTCTAGAAAACTGTTTGGCAATTTGCCCAGATGCACCTGCGTACATATCTGATGCTTTATAGCCAACTTCTAGCCCTAAAGGAATAGATTCATCAAGCATATCCACATTTTGTGCAATAAAAGTTTCAAGTTGTTTAGGATGAGCAAACGATTTAAACCCATTTACAACGGATTTTCCCCACACTCTAAGAAGTTTAGGGTTGAAAACTGCTGCTCCAAGTAAAGGTAGCCCCTGAATTAAATGAAATCCAAAGTCAAACCCTGTTTTACCAATTCGGAGTATATCACCTACTTCTCCTAATGATTCTGCTGAAGCATCTGCTAATTTCATAAAACCTTCAGAATCTGCTGTTCCTAATAATTTTGATACTCTTCTAGCATCTTTTTCATTTTTAAAAAATAAATTTTTAAATTCTACAGGTGGTCTTAATTCTTTAGTCCGAAAAATAGGCAAGCCTGTTTCTTTTAACGCTTCATCTGCCTGTTTTGAAAAAGCCTTTGCTATATCTTCAAACCTATATGATTTTCCTGTTTCAGTAGACCCTTTTTCTATTATCTTTGCAAGGTTGGGAAAAGCCTTTTTAATTTTTTCAACAGTAGATTTCCTAATTACAGCTTTACCATCTTTAGTTCTTAATGTTTTTAATAATCTCGACACCCTTGCTCTTTCATTAGCATTACCTGTATATTTAATCCTATTTCCCCCATTTGCTTTTAAATAATTTGCAAACTCTGTTTCCCTCAACACTTTATATGCACCCCTGTAATATGCTCCTAGTGTTCCAGTTACTGTTTTGTCATATTGTATTAAACCATCATCAATAGCATCCATTAATTGTTGTTGCATTTCTGTTGTGTATTTTCGGTTTTTAAAACTAGACGGCATAGACCCTATACCTCTTTTTGCATTGTTATAGGTAAGAGCTTCAGCTATTCCCCTAAACACTACTGTTCTAGGGTTATATGCAAGTCCTTTTCCTAAATCATCTTCTCCATATAATTTTTTTATATTTATTCCTACTTCGTCATACATTTCATCTACTTCATCAAGCGAAGCACGAACTCTTTTTATAACTTCAAGTTGTTCATCAGTCATATTATATTTAGCTATTTTTTGTAAATCACTTGCATTTAACTGCATGACATCGCCAACAGTTTTTGGTTTACCTGCTTGCATTACAATTTTTGTTTTCTTTAATTTTTTTGCTGTTGCTTTTAAATCTTTTGAAAATGCTGTTTCAAAAATATCTGTCCATAATTTTTCTTCTGTAACAGCTTTACCTGGTGCAGCAGATTTTACAGTTACAGTCAACACTGCATCATCGCCAATTTTAAATACTTCATCTGCTCTTGATGTTGCTGTGCTTAACCTCGCTACTGCTGTTGCTATAGCTGGCTCTGCTTTTGCTTCTTTTGATCTTAAAAGCAATTCTCCATATTCAAAAGGATCTTTAGGGTTTGCAACAGCCTTCCTTGACCCTTTTCCAACAATCCATTTTAAAGCTCCACCAGTAAACCTATTTGTTTTATTGGTAAATCTTGCAAATTTGCCTGATGCAACAGATTCTAAACTTTCCTCAACAGCTTTGCTTATTTCTTTATGGCTAGTAATAATTCGATTAGATTCAGCAATGTCAGCAATTTTAGCACCTTTTTTAGCTGTAATGGCTGCTTTTGCTGCTTTTAATGGTGCTGCTATAGGAACCCAAGTCAAAGGATCAGCTATAATTTCCAAAGGAAGTGTTTGCCATAAAGGAAGGTCTTTTTCTTTATATGCTTTCCTTGAAGCACTTAAATAATCTATTAATCCTTCTTCTGGTGTTTCTTCCCTGATTTCTTTAGCACGTTCCCTTATCGAAGGATCAAATGCTCCCCTGATAAAACTTGCTGAAACTTCTCCTGGAATATTTACTTTTTCCAATACATTCATTGTTCCTCTTCCAAGTCTTCCCCAAAACCCTGGATTATCAAGTGGAGTAGGAGGTTGATCCCCTCTTGATTCTTGAAGACTTCTTTGTGCATCAACAGCAATTTGTGTCTGAGGATCTATTGTTCTACCTTCTTCTTCCTGTGCAAGCATTCGTGCTTCTTCTGCAAGCCTGTTTGCCCTTCTAGCTTCAATCAGCCTTTTCATATTTCCTGAACTAAATGATGCCTGTCCTGGTCTTCTGCGTGGTGTTACCATAAAATCTTCCTTTTATCCTCTGTATGACGGAGAAAAACCTCCACCTGTAACAGATTGTCTACCTATGGGTGATGGAGCAAGATATCCTCTAAATGACGGAGATCCTGGAGGTGCTGGAGTTCTTTGTTCTGCTGCTTTTGTGATATCTTCTGGAAACATTCCGTAACTTGCTGCTCTCCCTGTTAATGCAAGTTTTTCATATTCACTCATTCTTGATAATTGTTGTTCAGTTATATTATCAAGGGGAGATGCTGTAGGAACTGGCACTTTAGCTTCAATCGGTGGTGGTGGTGCTTGAACCATAACTGAAGCACTTTCTATATCTTCAGGGTTATAACCTATATCTTCTATTGGAGGACCTTTAAAAAAAGGATCTTGCGATAGTTGAGTATATTGAGAAGCATCAATGCTATATGTTCCCAATTGATCATTTCGGATAAATCTATTTTGAGTCTGATCAGTTCCAGGAACCCTCGTTTCAAAATATGACCCTGGAACTACGACTGTTCTTTCATTTCCATAAGCATCTGTAATTAATTCAGTTTGTGGAGATCCACCTTCTCTGGCAGGTCTTATTTCTATTGGTTGACCAGTATTAGGATCTATAACTCTAACATAACCTCTTTGCATATCTGTTCTCATTTCATTTTGTACTCTTCTTAACTCATCATCTGTTGTAACTTGAGGTTCAACATTATTCAAAGGTGGAGCAAGTACATTTGTTTGTTGATCTTGCTGTTCACCAGGTTGTTTTGGCACTAATCCTAATGTATTAAAAATATTCTGGTAAAGTTGATTTGCCCCTAATGGTCCAGTTCCTGCTTGATTTAATGGAATTGATCCTTGAACTCCTTGTCCTTGTCCTTGTGCCTGTGCTTGTAGTTGGGCAAGCAATGGGTTTCCACCTGATGCAACCAACCCTGCCAATGCTGCTGGGTTTTGGTAAATTTGTGCTAATTGCTGAATACTTTGTTGTTGTCTAGCCAAATTAGCTTCCCTAGCTTGTCTTTGTGATTCAAGTTGTGCTTGAAATATTGCAGGAACATTCTGTGCTTGAATCTGTGCCAACACTTCTGACACTTCAAATCCACCTCTTTCTTCTAATGCTCTTTGAGTTGCAAGTTCTGTAGGGTTAAATCCAGGAACAAACTGTTGTATGATTTCTCCAGTTGTTGGATCGGTCACAGGTATTCCTGTTTCTTCATCTATTACTGGTTGGTAATATCCACCACTTAGCCCTCCTGTAGCCCTGATTGCTTCTTGTGCTAATTCTTGTCTGCCAAGAGGAGTAAGATTATAAGAAATATCTTTTATTGCACCTTCTGCATCTCTTGTTATTTCACTTGCTAACCTACCACCTGATGCTGCAATAGTTGAAGTTTGCCTTTCAAGATTTTCAAGTTGTTGTGGGGTCAGACCATCTGCTGGTCCTGCCATACCTCTTGTTGCATTTATTTGTGCTGCTAAAATATCATCTGCTGATCCTTGCAGGTTAGTTAAAGTTTTTACCCTATCTCCGTAAAGCTGTAAGGCTGCTTCAATCGCAGGGTTTGGCTCAAAGTTAGTTACATACGTTGAAAACCTTTCTCCTGTTTCTGGGTCTACTTGATCTGAACGACTTGTTATTTTGATATAAAGATTTTCAGGAGCAAGAAGTTCAGCAGGAAACCCTGGTAAACTTGTAAACCTATCCATCGGAACAGTGCGACCTGTAGCATCTTTTGGAACAGCAAATCCTATGTCTGTTAAAAACTTATCTAAAGTAAATCCTTTTAATCCTTCTGCTGGCTCTACGCCAACGATTTCATCTCCTCTCGCAACTGCACCTCTTTCATCTACTCCTTTGTCTTTATCTGCCATTTCTGACACTTCTGCTTGTCCAGTAGGAATAACACCTGCTAATAATTCATCAGCCAAATAAGAATTTCCATCACTATCCATGTAAGTATTTGGCTCTACTCCAGGAGTTAAATTATATTTTTCTATAATATCATTTAGGTTTCTTTCTTCCATTTCAATATCTTTAGACTCAGGAGCATCATCTCCTTCAATAGTCCATTCATAACCAGTAACTTTTCCTACATCCATGCCCTGGGATCCTATTATTTCTTTGCTAGAAATGACTCTATCTGCTTTTGCAAATTCTTCAATAAGCCAATTTTGTGGTGGTTCTTCCGATAAATCGCTTCCAACTTTACCTATATCACCTGAAATTGGGCTTCCAAAAAAGAAATGTTCATTATTTAAAGATACTAAAGGAATGTTGTTTTCCCATGCAGGTTCTTTAACTGCGATTTCATGGTTTCTGCTTGATATTTGTCCTTGTGCATCTAAACCTATATTACTTTCTTGTCCTGGTTGAACAACAAAATGTCTATACATAGGAATATATTCTCTTTTTGCTCCACCACCTTTGCCTGTAATTTCTAATTGAGATTCAATTTTTTTATTAAAATCTTCTTCAGAAGGTCCACCAAGAGAATATTGATATTGCCTGTAAACAGTTCCATCATTGGTAGTTTTCTGTTCAACAAGTTTTCTATACCATTCTCTGTGAACTGGGTCTTGCCTGATTTCCCTAAGAATATCTAAACGACTTTCAATCACAGTTTTTTCTTCTTTTTTATCATCATCAAAACCACTTTTTCCTGCTCCAGGCATTTCGCCATTTCGTTGCATATATGGAGGTGGTGTATAAGTACGAACAAAAGGAGATGGAGCAATCCTTTCATCTGCTCTTAGTCCTTCTTCTTCTCGTATACGCCTTAAATCTTCTTCTGTTACAGTGCTTGGAAAAGGCAAACCTACGCTGTATGGCATAAATGGTGTTGATTGATTTCTTCGTGTTACCATGATTACATCCCCATTTGGTTAAATGTTTGTTGTTGGTCTATTGGAGTTACTATTCTCCTTGTTTTCTTTTTTTCTTTTACAGGTTGTGGTTTNGCCACATCTTTAAAGCTGATTTCAGTTTGCTCAAAGAATTTCGTTACCATTGTATCGAACTCATTAAATGCTATATCTATGTTTGAATTTTGTTTTGCCATTATCCTAATCCTGGTGGAAGATCATTTGTAGGAACTCTCCTGTTGCCAGTTCTTTGTCCTGCTATTTGTCTTCCGACTAATTCCTGTTCCCTTAAACTTCCTGGTATTACAGGTCTTGTGCTTGTTTCAACTCTTCCCCTTTCTGTTGCTGGGGATCTTGCTGGTTGATTTACGCTTGAGAAGTTTCCTGGGTTTGGAAGTTGTGTTTCTCCTTGTGTTGCGAGTATATTTTGTGCAATCTGTTGTGCTTCCTGACCACTTGCTGCCCCTGTAGCTTCAACTATCTGTTCAAGTAAAGGAACTCTTCTTGCTGCTTCACCTTGCAGTACCTGTTGAACCTGTTCACTTTGCAGGAATGCTTCTGCTAGTAATTTTGATCTTACTTCCAGTGCGTTGGATACACCTGCTTTTCTTAATGCAGTATCATGATCAACAAACTTGGTTCTCCATAAGTTATTCCACAGGTTAAGTTTTCTTTCCTGTTCTTCTGGTGAAGTTGGAGTAAGTTGAACCATGTTGATTGTATGACCCCTGATATCGTTTGGTCTTATCACAGCATCAAGTGGACCTGTTTCAGTCTTACCGAATACAGTCACCTTATCACGAATCACGTTTTCAACAATGTGTAAAATAATCGAGTTCCTGTCCTGTAGCCCTCTTTGAGCAGCTTCAACGTATGCACCAAAGTTAAGTGCTGCAATTCCTGCTAATACTGCTGTGTGATATCCACTTGCTGCACCAGTAGGCCTTTCTCCTCTTGATACGGCAGGAGCAGTGTTTGCTTCTATTGCCTGACTCATCATCTGTTGTGCAATCTGAATAGATGCAGGTGGATCTGGAGTTTCTGCCTTTTCAACAGTTACATTCTGTGGAAGGAAGTTTTTAGAACCAGGTGATTCTTCGTATTGATCCATAACCTGTTCAGTGATTCCAGGAGGTCCTCTGAAATCTCTAGTGGCCAAGCTGCATTCCCCACAATATCAAGATACTGTGATGCAAGTCTTGACTCTGCACGTAACATATCAAAATTTCCGTGCAGAATACCTCTGTATAGATGCTCTGGGTTAGACCCATCTGTCATAAGTCCTGTGTGTGGCCAATACATTGTAAAGGGCAAAGTTTTGTAGCCATGTCGCCTTGGCTCCATTGCCCACTTACCATCAGCCATGTAACAGACTTGTGAGTGTGTCCAGGTTTCCACAAATTCTACTTTTCCGTTTACAGGTCCTTCCCATTTTGGAAAGTGTGCTGCAACCCATGAAGCATCAATTTCATAAAAATACATAACCCATCTAGGGTTCTGGATGTTGTTGATATCCCAAACCATCATTTTGGGGTTAACGCAGGTTGAAGTGATTGGCCAGTTTATATTCCTGTTCTCCAATACTTCTTCCAGTTTTTCCTTGTAGCCGTTCATTTCTTCATTTTCAGCAGGAGGTTCTGGGAAATCTTCCCATCTGTTTGCTGCAAACTCAGTTTTTTCAAATGCAACTCCATAAAGAGCCATATGTTTAGCTGTTTCTCTGCGAGTAGGGGAGAATTGTTCGAGCATATGATTCGCACCACGTAAAAACTTTTCTAATGTTTCTGCTCTTGACTGACCTCTTGGTCCTGGTGGTGGTACTGATATATCTAAAAATTGTGGAGTAACGTGTGCAACAAGAGTGTTTATTGTTGAGTGTCCTGTTCCAAGACGTAAAAGCGATCCAGTTTCTGGAACTGAAAAATCAAATTCGCTTAAATAAAATTCTTCTGCTTCTTCGCAGTTTTTGTAAAAAGCATCGAAAGCTCTTTTCTGTTCACTTAAAGTAGAACGTACCCAGTCTTCAGATAATAATGGTTCATCTAAAGGATTAGCACCTTCTCTTTGAATCTCCTCTTCAGGATCNACTTCTGTGTTCGAGTGCATCGAACTCTTGTAAGACATTGCCATTTACGACTAATTCCCCTTTTTTCTCAAGTTGCTCAAGATCTTTATCTCTCCTCATCTCTCTCCACTTCAGGATCCTTTTACCCCTTGGCTTGTAGTTTTCATTCATGGGTTTTATCCCTGAAAACGACTTAGGCATTGTGAAACCTTCTTCGTTATCCGTTGCAGGATCACAAGCCATTAGTGCCAGGCATTCAGCATCCACCCAGTCATCATGTCCTCCTGACACAGAATAAAACTGATGACCCCTGTTTGCCGTTTCCCTATGAGCAATGTCTTCCAGTTGACTTATTAGTTTAGACCAATTTTCAGGAAATGCAACAGTTTCTTTTTCTAAAGATAGTGCATAATCAAGAAATAGCTGGTACTTTTTACCAGGTGTAAAGTTATATCCAATCACAGGAATAGACTGTTCCATTAACTCTCTGTACAACACGTCTTCTCCCATCTTTCCACCCAGACCTGTGGAGTCCATGTATATTTCCTGTATNTTCCATCTTTCTGCTTCACGTTTAATTGTTTCAACCTGTAAAGACCAGTCTGACTTAATTAACTCTACTGCATGAACCGAGTGTCGTGACTGTCTGTCCTTTACGATAAATAGGGTAGGGTCGTTAGTTCTTCCCAAGTCAAGACCNGCTACATAANNTCTATTTTCTACAGGTCGCATAAGTTCGACTGCACCTTTTGAATATGCACCTACAATGTTTCTGAAGAAGTTTCCTGCACCTTCTGGCTGGTTTGCCATATAGAATCTTTCCCAGATACTTTCTGTCAGTGCTGCTTTTTCTTCGTGTATTTCCTGTTTATCTTCTTCTGTTAAATGTGGATTATCAAATGTTGATGCGTGAAAATACTCACGTCTGTTTGATTTTTTAGTCTTTGCTATCTTACAGTTTCTTGCATACCAATGCTGACTTGATTCAGGTGGCACACCTTCAACTATAGCTCTCCCCAATCTACCTGGTGAGTTAAGAGTAGGTCTAACTTTATTCCATGCTGTTTCCTTTATATCCTGTGCTTCTGCCATGTGTAAAAAGTCAAGACCAACAGTCTGTAATCCNTCTGGATTGTCTGCTGATTTCAGTTCCCAGAATACCGATTTTCGCCATCTATTAGGNANCCAGTTACCTTTTTCGTCTTTAAGGTCAAGCCATACATGAAGATCATCTTGTTTAAATCCACCACCTCTGCCACCAGCCTGTGATGTTCTTCTTGTTTTCCTGACTAAGTGTTGTGGAATAAAAGCCTGCATTTCATTCCATACCTGTAGCATTTGTGATCTTGTTGGAGCAACTGTCCATATATGTATTGGTGGAACAAGTCCTGCCTGTTCAGCAGTCATTTTCCTTTTATTATTTGCAAATTGGACAGGAGTGATTGATGCAATTCTTATCTGTCTAAGAGCTTCCTGTAATGCTCCTCTAGTCTTTCCTGCACGTCTTCCAGCCTGTACAAACTTAATCTTTGCATTGGATACGTGCATTTTTTCCTGCCATGGATATGGCTCATACTTCATCATAACTAAAACTCTGGTAATCCATCAGATCCGTATTCTACTTCTTCTGGAGCAACACCATTCTCCTGAATNATTCCTGGTTGCTTTGTAGACTCTGTAAAATACTTTATTTCTGGTCTTTCGCTTACAGGTTCAATTAAATCTATAAACCCTCTCGCCATAATCTTTAATGCAAAGTCAACACCAGCCCTGCCCTCAGCTTTAACTTTCTCCAAGTGCATAAACGATATTATCGAAGACTCACTTGCATATACTGCTTCCAGATGAGAATTCTTAATCCTGATTCTTTTTGAGTTTACAAATAAAGGATATTCTTTTTCTTTCCTGTACAACTCCAATGCTTCATTAAAAGATTTAACTGATTCAATCTTCTTCAACAAAGATTCATACTTCCAGCCAAACTCTTCGCACATCTCCTCTAAAGATTCTTCAGAAAAACCAAACACAGGCAACAACATATACACCTGCCTTAACTGTCTTGGCCATTCTTTCCAACCAGGTAAAGCCCTGATAATCTTCTTCTCAATCTCTGCAACACCCTTTAGCTGCTTTGCCTGTAATTCCTTACTGGGCATTCTGTTCCCCTACTTTACCTTTAGGATCTAAGAACTGAACATTATTAGCCCTGATACCATATACCTTCCTCTCAACTCCATTGTCATCAGTATACTTCCTCGAATAAAACTTACCCTCTACGTATACCTTGGAACCCTTGGATATGTATTGATTCACAGATTCAGCCTGCTTTCCCCATACAGAAATATCAAACCACTCAGTATCACTCTTCTTCTCTCCACTCTTATCTGTCCAGTTATTACTCACTCCAATCGAAAAATTAGTAATAGCATCACCAGACGGAGCATACTTTAACTCTGGATCTGCACCTAAATTACCAATTAACATAATCTTGTTTAACAAACTATCACCCTCCTTGTTAAATCACTAAGTCTTGACCATGCAAATATAAAAAGTATATACTAATTAACCAAATAGTATAAGTCGCACAGTATTACAATAGTAAATCGACTCAATAAAAAAAGAGTAAAGACCTATATAAATACTTGCAGCAGGGGTCAAGCGATGCCCTGTGAAACAACAGAGTGGAGCACGGTCGGTAGCTCCTATACTCCAAGTTTCTGCAAAGTTGAGCCACTATTACACTCTATTAGGGGCGGACTTTGCCCAAATACCAACCCAATTATATCACAGGTGGGAGTGAACGACACCACTCATAAACATTTCTAGTACCCCTAGAATACTATTCCAAAAAAGAACATGTCCTACACTTCCACCTCTCTATTACAATAGTTTTTTCAACGCCCAGACTACCTCAACAATCATTACAAATGCTGTCGGTTGCATCGGCACTTAAAAAAATAAAGTTTTTATACTCTATCAATTAAGTATCAAAGAAAAACTCCAGAATATTTTTACTAAAAAAACATGGGCATTGATTAGAAGATCTTGGCAGCACATGACAGCTTCAAGAGAACATCAAACATCAATCAAAACATTCATTAAGTACTTCCCTACTGAATCTTTTTTAATGTGTACCTGTGTGGAGTATCAAGCATTAATAAAAGTAAGATATTATTCATGTAGGTATTAAAGATTCATTCGTTTTAATCTATTATTTTTGATCCAGGTATTGTATTTTCTTTTCTTATGTCTTATTATTGGTCTTAATCAATAAAATAATTCGATCTGATCCTGGAGGTTAGAAAATGAATAAAACAATTAGGCCTAATATAACTGAAGATGGGCAAAAACAATTAACATTAATTAATAAAATGTTAGAATCAAATTTAATAAGTCTTAATCAGTTTGGAAGTAAAGAAGAAACTGTTACAAGTTTAACAGTTATTCAATATGTAGGAACTCATAACTTATCTTATGGTGAGGTTGTGGAGGAGATCTTACATTTTAATAGTCATACTAAACAGGATCTAAATAAATTTTTATTTATATTTAAGTTTAATAGTAATGACTTTGAGAATGATGGTGGTTTTGGAGTTGATAACAATGCAGCTTATGAAAATATCAAAAACCTATATGGTTTATTCTATAGTAAGGGCTTTGATGGTTGTCCAGTGTGTTTCTTTAATAAATGTTTTGAAGAAATTAAAATGACAGAAGATGAACTTTTGAAAGCTAGAGAATTAGAATTAAAAGATCTTTTAACTAGTTGATCTGAAGATGGCTTCAATAGCCGAAACTCACAATGTCACGAGTCATCAACAATAAAACAATTTAAACAATAGGAGGGCCTAAATGCTCAATACATCAATTTTAATTCTTGAACTGGATAATGAACCTCAAGAGTTAGCAGCCAAAGAAAATTTTGATCTCTTATTAAAACAAGAGAACTTTAAGACTTT
>JGI25133J35611_10001505_pt1 | contig 12353 bp, 2 predicted proteins | sample ETNvirenome_6_85_FD_35611 | JGI IMG/M metagenome (IMG submission 35611) | reverse complement strand
GCGTAGTGAGGCTCATCCTCAGTCCCTATATTTACTTCACGGAACTTTTCACCCCTTCGTACCGCACCCAATAATTTTTCTCCAGCTTCTCTGCGACCAGATGTCTCATCCTTCCACTGCTCACTTAGTGCATTCCAATTAGTGTAGTATTTAAGAGCATTTAATGGTGTTTTCGCAGTTGCTACAGCCATGTCTCTAGCTATGTCCCGCAAACTACGAGTTTCTTCTTCAGGTTCCGGGGTAAAGTGTTCTTGTATTGTTGTAGGATCATCGACATCATACCAGTTATCTTCATGTTCATCACTATGAGCATTAAACAAGTATTGCCTATGAGCATTTGTCATGAACCTATCACCCATTTGAGTTTGTTCTTCCTGAATCAGGGCTAAGTTTGCTCCTGCTGTGTCCCCCATAGCATTATAAGCTTGATTCATTAGGTCTAAATATTGCCCCTGTACCGACTGTGAATCATTGGTATTAAGAGCTTGACTCACAGCGTCCTTATTGAAAACCTCTTCGTGATTCATGCGTATCCACTCTAGTTCTCTAACTAAGTTGGCAGCATTACGTTTATCTGACTTCTCTCCGTAAAGCGTTACCGCATCATCTAATAAACCCTGAACCTCATCTAAAGTCTTACCTGATTCCCTAGTAGGGAATAAGGCATTATAGGCAGAATCTACGCTCTCCTGACCTCTGATAGATTCAATATAATTATCTGTGACAAACGGAGAAGCACCATTAATTCCTAAGGAAGTTAACAAGGCTTGAATATCGTCTTTAAAGCCTTGTGTGCTGGATGAGTTCGACCTTAGGTCATCAAATGTTTCCTGATTATCCTTAGTTTGCTTCACCTCCGGACTTGCTTTTTCATTAACGTCATCGCTCACATCACTTGTAGGCGTAGTGCTAACTATTACGTTAGCTATGTTTTCTTGTTCAACTGCATCTCCCTCTAGGTCGGTAAAAATACCTGCTAACACCCCTTGAGATGCTTGGATTTGTATGTTATGGGGTTCACGAGGGGTAATGCCATATTGCTCAAGCATGTTTACATTTTGCCCCAGTATCCCTGTCTGATATGAGAAGTCTAGATAATTAGAAAGAGCCGGGAATAAGCCCCCCTGACCAACTGCATCAGGGTGTAAAAATTGTTGGGGATGTAGACCTTCAATAAGATTTCCTGCTTGATCTGTAGCCTCATTTCCAGATAAGAATGAGGTAACCAACCTAGCCATGTTAACCTCTTGCCCTCCTCCATCGGTCGGTGCAAATACAGGTGCAGTTGGATCGCCTTCCATATTTAGGGTATACAAGGCAGGGTCTAATTGATTCTTCTCCAAGAACTGATTAAACATCTCCTCTGGATTAAACTCCTCATTAAACTGTTCTAACTGTCCTACCAGATGGGGGGCACCAAACAACATTTGTTTTTTCGCTGCCGCTAATGGGTCGTCCTCCTCATCTAGCTGGGCAAGTACTCTAAATACTTGGTTTGTGTACTCCGTATATGTTCTAGACCCACTAGGATCATTATCCTGAACTGGCATTCCTAATGCTCGTACCTCTGCGTCAGAGATTGGGTTATCACCTAAGCTCTGTGACAGCCACGCAGAAGCCGGTGTATTGATAAAATCATTTATATCACGATGGGTTGCAACGGGCTGATCTTCCATTGCTTTCTTCATAACATCATGTTTGGCGAGAAGAACCTTTTGAATTGCTCTCCCTATGTTACCATAGGGTGCTTTACCCTTTTCTTCGCACTCCTCAATATTTGGTAGGCACTGTGGATCATGATCATGTCCGAAGTCAACTAAAAGTTGTCTTAGATACTCTCTAGCCCCCCTTATTTTTGGGTTGCCTTTGTCTGAGCCATATGATACCGCCCCAAGTAAAGGTTTATAGCTAACCTGAGGATCATTGGAATTTGTCCCCCAATAACTTTCTGAGAAGGTTAGGCGGGAATTTCCTAGAGGAACAGATACCACTATCCTTGGCCCCCTATCATCGTAACCTTTCCATTTTCTCATAGTTATAGGCCCTGTTATATAAGATTGTAGGGCTTCAGGGAAATCGCTAGCATTAGGCAGTCTCATATTTTGATTCATATCAGATATTACTGAGTCACCTACGTCACTAGCGGTAGGTCGAGGTGTGGGCTTCCCCCGTTCCTGCCTTGGGGGAGGCTGCACGTTCAAATCCATTGTAGCCTGTTGGGAGATTGGGGCTAGTAAACCACTTAGGTGATTCCCATCTGAATCAAACCACTTACCCCTGTTTGCGTCGTCGTTAGCGTTGTTTAATGAGTCTCTTATCCCATCCAACAAAGCATGTCCTGATCCCGCTGTAAACTCATTTTTACCTAGGGCTGGGCAAAAATGAGTGGAGGTTCGGTCACCTTGCTTAGGCATTCCCCCTAAAATTCCACCCCAATTATCTTGGAATTCTTGAAATGCATCCATAAACGCATCGCCTTGATTAGGAATAAAGTTATTATCAGCATCAAATGGGTGGTATTTATCGTGATCAAACAGCTTTATTATGGTCTCTAAAAATGGGTACATTACTTCCGTTGTGAACGCTGTGTCACCAGCACCTTCGTGAGCAGCTACCGCATTAAATGCCCTGAAGTAGTCCTTAGCAGTCTTAGCTTTATACTGAAAGTGCTCTAACTCCTTAATAAAGGCTGCATTAAGGTTAGTCCCATCTAGAAGTCGATGCACTGAAAGTTTAGATATAGCGTCGTTTTTCTCATCATCATTTAAGTTAGATGCCTGAATTTGTTTTTCAGCTTCCATCCAAGCGTCTACACTTGTTTTCATCTCCTCAAACAAATTGTTAACAGGGTTATTAGCATTCTCCGCAAACGCACAATATCCTATAGATGCCCTAAAGTCATCCATGTTAGTCCCTGATGCGTAACCCCCGCCCCCACTATACTCCAACCCCGGAGCATAATTAACCTTAATCCATGTTTGGTGATGGCTTACATTAACCTCTCCATTCTTATTGAGTTTAAGTTTCCCCGTATTACGAGCTTTCCTTAGTACGAATATCTGATCATTCTCACGGATAGAGCCGCTATCAATTTTATTATTATATCCTTTGAGATTATTCCCAAACAATCTCATCAGTTCAACCATTGTGTCGTGCCTATACCCCCCACGAGGCTTATCACTACTCCTTCGATCTTTCGAGCCACCCCCAGTCCCTTGCTTGTCATTGAGGTACCCCCCATACACCGGTTGCCTTTTATTTCCACTCCACCTAATCCGACCAGTATCATTGACCCCATTATATAACTGACCAAATACTGAACGCCAACCTCCAGATTCAGATTGTTGCCCACCTATATTTGCGAACATACGTTCCAGTATAGGAAAGTCAAACCCACCATTATGTGCTGCAAAGTTAGTTACTTTCTCTGGGTCAACACCGCACTCGTTAATCAAAAAGTTATCTATCTCATCCCATGGTACTGAGACACGTTCCCCTTCTATAGGCTCCCCATCGTCATCCTCACCATAGGTATAAGGTTTTAAAACCCTTTCTAGGTGCTCATAACGCCCATCGGGAGCATCCTCAGATTTCTTCTTAAATACTGTTTGTACCGGCCCGTCCATAGTACCGGTAGTAATATGGAAACGCATGGCATCATCATGAAACGTCTGACCGGGATCGAAGCCAGCCTTGTAAGGATTCTGAGCATGGAAGTTTATTTTAGGGGGTGTAAACATAAATGACCGATGTTTTATTTCCCCGGTACTGGTTCGCACAGATAATCCTATCTCAAAAGGTTCCGCCCCTAAGTGTGACAACTCCTGCGTACCCGGAATCTCATTACCGTCATCATCCTGTTTAGTTGCTCCTGTAGGAACAGTTTCAAAGTCAAAAAAGATATGGTTCTCATTATTATTAAAATCTGAGTTTGAAATCCACTCAAGTACGCCCCGATCTCTGGCATCCTGAGCATGGTGAAAAATATGTACTCGTTCTCCCTTAGAATTTTTTCTGTGTTCTGTAGGTTTTTTTGCCATTATTTATGCACCTCCGGGTGACTCAACTCGTGGTTTTTGAGGTGGTGTATCAGGTACTGGGGCCTGAGCACGATTTGCCCAATCTTCCAATGCTAGTTCGTCATGTTTGATATCCACTAGTTCCTTGTTAGGGTTAACTGGAGATGAACCCCCAGTTGCTATGTCAGTAAGTGGATGTTGCTCAGGTGGAGCGGCTTCCTCCTCGCCTTCTCCCGCTACATCTTCAGGTTCATCAGGTAACAAAGGACTCGTTGCTTGTCGCCTAGTTTGTGCGTCTAAATCTGCCCCCGGAACTAATGATCCCTTACTTACCCCTAATAATCGACCGTGTTCTCTATCAAGGTATTCTTGAGCGAACTCATCAAAAGTATTAACCCCAAAGTCAGACCAATTCAAATTTTCTCCATTATGAACAAGTGTCCCTGTAAGAAAGCCTTTTAAATTTCCAAACACATGATTATACTGCTCCCCAAAATCATCATGCGTCGCTATGCTATGATTGGTCATTAGTTTATTAATATACTCACTTATTTTATCGTCCTGTTCTTGTACTATGTCTACGTTTGGGGAGGGACTTTTCTCCCCTATCCGCCTACTATTAATATGATTGTACCGTTTAAGAAGTGCATCATCCGCAATTGTTACACCACCCCCATCAAACGATCCTCCCACCGTCCTGTCTGTGTAGCTACCAACACCCTCCATAATCATATCCGAAGCCATCCTTAAAGCCGTCCCTCGCTGCTGTTCTTGACCAGCCTTAAATTTTGTGCTCCCCATTCCCATTGCACGTCCGCTAGTATTTCTAAATTGTGCATGGGGTGGGATATTATCCGCACCTTCAATTATTAGCCCGAACTCTTTATCGTGACTAAAAGTGGGTAATTGATCCGCATCTAAAATATCTAAGATTTGACTCATGAGTCTCTTTTGCGTACTAGTAGGTTGTCTTTTTATGTATTCCCCTATTCTTCTTCTTTCTTCTTGCGCTAATTTTGCCTCACTTGAAGGATATTTAGCCCCATAACCACTTGCATATATACCAGTTCCCATACCTAATAGTTTAATTTCAGACATATCAAGATCAGGCGGTATGTCCTTCATCCCCTCCGCTCGTGTTATAACTGGATCAACCTTAATGTCAAACGGGTCACTTTCATTTAAGTCTGCTGCCATCTTTGCTGTTATTAACTCACCCGCCTTAGCTACTGTTAGACCCGCAATTACAATGTCTTCAATAGGTGTGCGACCTACAATAGCTGGGTTACTGCTGGATAAAACATCATCGCTCGACCAATCAACTGGTCTACCCCGATCATCTACCCCTTCCCTAGCCTGTATAGAATCTATTACAGCTCTGTAATCAAAGCGTAGCTTACTTACTACTGCGCCATCTACTGTATCTCTTATAGCATCACGTCCTAGGTCAAACGCAGACATAGCTTCCTCTACATCTTCTGGGTTGTTTAACTGCGTTAGTAAACGAGATATAGCTTCATCTTGATACTCTTTATCCTTTTCCCCTCTACGCAACGCAGTAGTCGCAACTGTATTTACTCTTCGTGCGTCTTTATCTGACTCACGTTGATTAGTAGTTGTCCTGTAATTTGGAAGGCTGTTAGGATTTGACTCATCTAGGAAAGCTTCAGGATTCATTATTCGTCCAGAATTCATATCCAGTATAAGGCTACGTTGTTCTTCAGTGCTAAGACTGTCGAATCCTTCCCTGTACTTAGATATTTGGTTTGCTATAGATTCAGTATCCCCTGCCGTTATTAAACGATACTCAGAAGGGATAGTAGTCCAATTAATCTGCTTAGCTAATTGGCTTGGTTCCAGAGAATCATTAATTATTACTTTATGTTGTATACTATGGAATAAGCCCCTTGCAGAAGGGATATAAAACTCAGCTAGAGCTTTAAGTTGAGTATCAAGTTCTTGTCCTTTTTCGCTTCCCATATCTACTCCTGCATTATGTTGAAGTAGGTCTATAGCGGGTTTCCCAAGTATATCGTAAGCAACAAGTTTATGCATGTCTACATGTTTTGCTATAGCATCCGTGAGGGGTTGCAAACCATGATAACTTTCAGGAGAAAACATTGTAGGTTGGCTTGCTCCACCGCTATCGGGTCTGACTCGAACTGAGGACTCGCTTGGAAATGTTTTATTTCCCTCCTCATCTTCTGCCTCTGTGTCAATGTCTACTGCTGGTTGTGGGTCGTCAATGGCAGATTCAAAAGCAGGGATTACATTCTCCCTAAAATCTGCCATAGCTGCCTGTTCTTCAGGACTTAGCCTACCCGGAAGCCCTTCTGCCCTTCTAAGTAATTTAGCATACTGTTCTTTTAGGGTCTTATAGCTGTTATGTGCATTCCTCCCTATAGCGTCTACTGTACCTAAATCTGCGGTATCATCAGGAAAATCCCTATCTATTCTCTTACGCAGCGCATCAGAATGACCAACCATTAAGGCCGCTAAGCGTTCCATAGCTACTCTTTCATCTATTGTGTTTGCATAACTCATAACACCTTCAGGCATATTAGCTATGGTTGAATTTATGGTAGTTATAAAACGTTTGAATAAATCTTCCCCAGTAAGTTCAGGATTAATAACTTCATTAAAATTAGTGACTGGCGTGGTGCGCTGGAATACTGATGGGGCATCTACGACTCCGATATTAAATCCGCCTTCAGTTTCTTCTTCTGGGGCAAAGGGGTTTAACTGATCTCGTTCACCCGCTGTACTCATCATTCCTGCCATAGGGAGTCTAGGTTCCGCATTGTCAGCATCAATCTGCTCCTGTAGCAGTTCTTCTATGGACTTGGGGTTGTCTATATGAGGGTTAAAGGGGTCTTTTGTATTAGGGTAAGCGTTGTAAATCGTAGCTATTACATCTTGGATACCTTTAAACCTGACCCCATCTTCACCCTCAACTTTACCCATATGTAGGGTAAGCATTCGCTTGAAGAATTCAATGTTCCTCTGGACTATACCACCTTTTTTGGGGTAACCGTTCTCATAATCCTTCGTTCTCCCAGTTAACTGTTCCCATTGGTGCGCCAATAATGTTTGCTCATCCATGTCAGATACATTTGTAAATTCTTCTGGGGATACAGCATCAAATAAACGCCTTCTGTGTTCCCCCAGCCTAAATAAACGGTTAATTAAATGCGTGTTAGTGTGCGTATTTGTATTACGCCCGTGAAGTATGGTTTTAATATCATTATTTAGGATTTCTCTATTTGGATTATACCGTGGATTCAGTGCCCCAGTTTCTGGGAACGTCTCAATCCCTGCATCGTCATGAACTTTAAACTCAAAATTAAGGTACCTAGGTTTCCCTACCCCAGTTTCTTTGAAAGCTTGGTAAGCTTGCTGTACATCATCAATTAATATATTCAAGGCATCGGGTATTTTCATAAAGGTTGAAATATTGAACTTTGGTTTTACCACTTTACCATTTTTATCGGTAGTATTCAGAACCTTTAATAAGTTATCAGCTTGTATATTCCCTCCATTAAGTTTAAGGAAGAAATGCAAGAAGGTAAAATCCGGGTCACAGCTAAAGGGGTAATATTGACCAGTTTCATTATCCTCCTTATCTTTTATCATGTTCCCAGTCGGCATCTCCCTTCGCCCTAGAAAATCTTCTACTCCGTGGTGCAATCCTAATGCATTCCTAAAGTTCTTCAGGTCTAGGTCTCGTCCCCCAACCCCCTGCGAGTCCTTCTTCATTGGGTCTAAGGAGTTTATGGCAGAAGAGTGTGATTCAAACCACGATTTCATTTTTACTTCCCTGTGTTCAGGAAGCATACGTGCCCACGCATCTGAAAGGTTCTGTAATAATTCATTTTCGATTTCCCCCATAGGGAAATTCATATTAAAATCCCACCCACTGGTGTGACCTTCTTTAGCCTCCTCAGGGTTTACAGACCCGAAAACACTCTGTTTAATTGCTTCTCGTTCTTCTTCTGACAAAGACATAAACACGTCATATCCCTCTGGAGACAGTTTCTTTAAGAAGGTTTCAACCATTTGAGACCCAGTATTATATTCCTCCGCTTGATCTCTTTTCTTACTACGCTCTACTTCCTTCTTACTTCTTTAGCTTCCTTAGCCTCTTTATCCACAACAGCTTGATTTGCCCTATGTTCTTGGGTGTCTAGGTAACCTTGCTCACTTCTAAACCCTCCGGGGGCAGACGCTTCAACCTCAGGAGAATATTGATTTAACCATTGTAATAAATCAAAGTAGTCACTTATACCGCCCGGACTACCCTTTGGGTTGTCAAGAAGCTCATCACGTAATTGATTAAACAAGCTTAATCTTGTAGAATCTGTATTAGGTGAAACGGCCTGTCCTAGTTCTGGATTATATACTCCGTTGGCATCAAACCCAAGAAATCTATTTATAACCGCCCTAATATCATAATTTCTACCCATTAGTTCTTCACTGGCATACCCACTCCACAACGGAGCAAATACTACCCCCCTAGCCACACCTGCATTATCAGGAACTATATCATTTAATAGGTTCCACACATCGGCAATTAACAGTTCTGGATCAAATTCCCTACCTCCCTGTTCTTCCATGCCCCCTTGCACTACCCCTTCTTCTACCCTTTCGCGTCCTTGTTGACCCATGCCCCCAGTTCCTTGCGGGACTGCTTCAGGGGCAAGCCCCTCAACAGTTCTAGGAGTTTCGTGGGTTACTACATCGTCTATTGTAGCGTCCTCTCCTGATCCACCGGATGAAGTACCCCTAATCGTATCAAAATCTTCCGGATCGTACACCTTGATTAAATTCCTATCCCCAGATGCTTTAAAATCCTTATAACGGGAATCATCAGATAAATCTCCCTTTAGCTGGCTCCACGCCTCCTGATCACCAGAATTAATTACGAAATCTATCCACTCATCCTGTATATCTTGTTCTATTGCTTCTTTAAACCACCCACTTACACGTTCATCTGGTGTTAGGTTATCTTCCTCAGCATCTTCTGCTACATCGCCAGCATCTTCTGCGGGAACAGTAATCTTATTGTCAACGTGCTCAGTTAACGCTTTTACTACGTTACTAGCGTCAGGGTCAGCAGGGGTTCCGGGGGCATCGTTAAAAACAGCTATTTGTTCGTCTATCTCTTTGTTTATACGCTTTTTTCGAGTGTCAGATATTTGTTTTGCTACTTTTCTAAGGTATTTCTCTCTATCATTCTCCTGTTAATGTGGATAAATATTCGTCATTAAGTGCTTCAATCTCTTCGTTGATTACACGGGAATCTAATTCGCCCCTCCCCCCACTTCTATTTGAGGAAATCAAGTTATAAATATTATCTACATTACTTACTTCTTCTCTATATTCTTTCATTTCTGGGAACTTTTCAAAATATGATTTTTTATCTGTTATATTTAATATTTCTCCCCGATTAACTGGTCTTCGTTCAACTGTTTGATCCGACTGATCCCCCAGTTCCANTGGTTCTTNATNAGATGCAGGAGTTGTATGCGTTATGTTGGGGAAGCTATCCATATCTACGAATTCTGTCGTTAGTGTTTGGGATTCTCCAGTCCCTTGTGGTCTACCCTCATCGTCTACACCGTAAACATCAANATAAGGTGTATCATATTCCGTCTCATGGATTTCTTTATCTTCTTCCGAATTATAAGTCCACTCTCCACTTTCATCATCCCATACTCTAGGGGGTGCGAATGGGGGGTTAGCCGCATTCTCCTGCATTTCTTTTATCCCTGCTACCCAAGATTGAATAGCTTTAAAACCAGAACTTTCCTTATTAATTTGACGGCTACCTATCCCAGCAATGCGTTGGTAAAAAGGAGGAACAGCTATTTCACGCCAGTCCCCCGTAGCGTAATCCCACTCTTTCCATCCACCTCGTTCCCCTTCTTCAGTCCAGCCTCCACCCCGTTGGTCATAAACATAAACTGGTTTGTTTTCTAGAATCCCCATTATTACCGCATATGCACTACCACTCAGGCTCTGGTTGGTTGCTACCGGAATCTTTCCGGTTTGTACATTGCCATCAGAATCTACCCAATTCGATTGGAGTCCTTCAATTACCCCTAAAACTGCATCTGAATTACGTACTTGTTCGTAGTTACGACTTTTCAACAATATTGAATGGGTATCTTCCCACTTATCGTAAGAATCTTTCCCTTTACCTGCACCGGGTTTACCATACTCTGTCATCCACTCCTGAACCGCCCTATAAATATCTTCATGTTCTTTATCTAGTAGTGTCTCCTTTTCATGGATTTGACGTTTCACATTTGGTGCAAAGCTCTCTCCACTTTTAGGGATTCCCATCCCCTTATCACCCGGATACGAGTGCCCTACGACACGTTGAATAGTTTTATCACTGTCTATCCCTGTTAGTCCTGTGGCTTCCCTAAAGAACCTATCTGCCCCATCAGCAAATCCAGTGTTTATCCGTATATCCCTTGGCCCTAGTGTTTCAATTTCATCCGGTTCAAGTGAGCCGCCCCCTGTAGGGTCAAATGTTTGCGTCTCTTCATCCCAATGTGGATAGTTATTGAATGCTTCTTCATTATGTTCTGCCTTTTGTCCCATTATTAACTTAGTTGTTTTTGGCCCGAACATAATATCCCCTGATTGTACCCGCTCCTTTAAATCATCCTTAGCGGGAGAATCCTTTAAAGCTGTTATAAATGCATTTGAAATTTCTTCTGGGGTATAACCGGCATTCTCTGTGCCTAAGTCTGTAATATGGAAAACCATCTCTGGGTTATCTTCCATAAATTTAACAAACTCATTTACATTTTCTTGTAATTCTTCTGGGGAGAACTGTTTTTCATGATTCTGAGCTATAAGCTTATCAACGGTAAGGGGGGTGAAGTTAGGAGACTCAGAAAATCTATCGTTATAATCCCTTACGTATTTTTCTAATTGTGCCTTTCTTTCAGGCCCACTGTTTTCCATATTTTTCCAGCTAGGTACCTTCTTTGTAGGTAGTGCATACGCAAAATTCCCTGTAAGACCTCTTCCTTCTCCTTCTACAGCCCTATGAATCTTCGCTGCGTCCTCAGCAGCACCCTTACCATGAATACCTAGTTCGTTAGACCCAAATACAAATATATGTTGTTTTGGAACCTGCCCTGAAGTTCTAAGGTAAGATTTCCCTGCCTCCGATTTTATAAAGTGGTTGTGTGCTACATCAAAATTTTCATCTTTAATAAGTTCAAATTCATACGTCATATACTCCGGTTTGTGATACTCTCTCTCCCATTCACTTTCGTGCCAGCCCTCTTTCTCTGACCACTCAGATTTACTCAACTCATTGGTCGGGGTCATTTTAGTAATTCTTATGTTAACCGGCATGTCATGACCGAATACGCCCATACCTGTTGGGGGAAAACCGACAATATCTCCTACTTCCAAATCCTTCCACCCCCGCAAGGTTTTCTTACGGGTAGTTGAAGTCCTCAGCCCCGCAACTATGGCATTAGCCGCATCTCCAGTAGATTCCATAACCTTATCTCTGGCCTTACCCTCCCATCTATAATTCATTGAAGCAGGGAACTTAGCTTGTACAGATGGTTTACTTATAAATCCTGAATTCGCTAGATCATCTATTGATACTGGTTGACCTTTCGCAGGGCCTCTAAGTTTTGTAAGTATCTTCCCTAAGTGGTTTAGACCTTTTCCCCCCTCTTTTCCCTCTGGATGTACAGTTCCCCAAAACTCATCTCCCCAATTATTAGCTTCCTCTAACTCTTTATGTGTGAGATGGGTGTCTACTAACTTTTCCCTCAGGGGGTTAGGAGGCCCAGTGACTGGATTTGTAAATTTCTCTGCTACTATCTGTTCCATGAGGCGCAATACAGGAGAATTAGGTGTTCCATCTCTAGGATCAATTACATTTTTACCTGCATAAGGCCCCTTGGCACCCCCCAAAGTTTTAGCTTTCCCCGGTGTTGTCGCATTCCTAATGGCCTTCCGTATTTTTAGTCCTTCCGCATCACCACCAAACTTACTAGCTTGGTAAGCATGTTCAGCAGTTGGGTAAGTTTCTCCGTCTGCATCCCACGTATTGGTATTGCTATTCCATATCCACCCACTTAGAGCAAGCCGTTCGTCATCACGCCTCATACCATAGTAATTACTTAAGAAGTACAACTTCCCTCGAAACGCACCCTTCCACTCCTTAGTTGCTTTATTTACATCTGTCATAAATGCTGTCTCGTCAGCATGTCGTCCGATAGCCATTCTAACTGCTTCCATGTAGCTATCTTCGTACTCACCCTCATCTTCTTTCTTTACGGCCTCACCCCTGCG
>JGI25133J35611_10001504_pt1 | contig 12355 bp, 17 predicted proteins | sample ETNvirenome_6_85_FD_35611 | JGI IMG/M metagenome (IMG submission 35611) | reverse complement strand
TTTGGGGGCTTTATATTATATAAAGGTTATTTATCTATTAAGGTATTATTAGCCAAAACAAAAGCCGAAGCCGAAATAAAAGAATTAGTTAATTCCGGGCAACCGTTATCCTATTCGGACTATCAATATGATATATATGCTGACGGCTTATACCAAAATTTTGGCTATTGGTATGAAGGGGGAACTGACGAAGAAGGAATAAAAGCAATTTTTATGAAGATGAACAATGATGCAGATCTTTTCAAACTTATTCAAGCGTATGCGAAACATGGATCTTTAGCCGGTGAAATTTATACTAGTCTTGATCGTGATGATTTTTGGAACGGTAACGAAATAGAAAAATATGTAAATGCACCGTTACGAATGAACGGTGTTAAATATCAATTTTAAAATAAAATTATGACAAATAACGATAAAAGAAATTTATTATTAACCCTCTTATTTTTAGGTGTTGGGGGTGGTGTTGTGTGGGCTATTGTAAGAAATAGAAAAAATACAAGTATTGGAACAACTTATCCGGGGGGATCCTCACCAACCCCCGGGGGATCCGGCCCGGCTCCTAGTGGGCCAACCCCGGTAATTATTCCCCCGGCTCCTTCAAGTGGTTTAACCCAAGCTACTCCAGGGAGTTATACAAGTCCTTCGGGTATTGCTTGTCATTCCGGGGATCCTGCCGGGTGTCGTACAAGTCCTTTTGGGTGGCGACCTTCAACTAATAGTTATCATTATGGCATGGATATTCGGGCACGTAGTCCGGGGCATGATATTGTAATGAAGGCACCGGGCACAATTTATTCGGTGGCAACCGGTGGGGGTTGGGGTAAAAGAATAGGAGTGAGAATGTCAGACGGTACAAATCTTTTATTTGCTCATTTAAAAAATCAGTATGCCGTACCGGGCCAAAATGTTTATCCGGGTGATATAATCGGAACCTCGGGGAATTCCGGGGGCGTTCCCTGGCATTTACATTATGAGGTTTGTGGAAATTTACCATGTGATGATAGTGCCGTAAATGGTGGGCCTTCAAATTATTCTACTTTTAAGGTTGATCCAACGCCTTATCTTCATTATTTTGGATTAGTACAATAAATTTGAATTATGGATCTATATATATTTTTATTCTATCGTAATGAACATGATAAAACAAATCAGAACCTAGCAAAAGAATTTATACATGGAGTTAGTTTTGTTGAAGCATTAACAATTTGGAAAAAATTTGATATAAGCGAAAAAAATCTTATTTCGATTCACAAACATTTTAATTAATTTGCTCAAAAATGTAGGATCTAGGCCCCCGATTATTCGGGGGCTTTTTTTTTCCTTTATAGTTTATAAGATTTTTAAATAAGTCTAAAAGATCCTTAAATATATCTACTAAATTTTAAAATTCATTAAAATTTTTCTATTAAAAAAAAAGTTATTAACAAAAAAACCCCTTATAGAATAGGGGTTTTATAAGTTTTCAACGTTTTATTATGCAAAAACTTTGAGAATAATATCAAATATATATTAAATATTTAATTAATATTGTTATGAGAATAATTATTTACTCACATTTTGTGGTTGAAAAAAAGAAAATCATTAAGTTGATCTAATATTTTAGTGCCTTTTTTTTAAAGTTTAATAATGTACTGTACATACTGAACTTACTGTTCTTTGTACTGAACTTAAAGAACTATATAAATATGTAAGTAAATACTGAACCTTTTTATTAATTTAATACTTTATTATGCATATTTCAAAAATTTTAGACGAGAATTCCTTAAATGGTGCCTTTAAAAAAGGGCAAAAAAACCCTAGATCCTACAATAAAAATTCCGAATATCAATACAAACCGGAATTTAGCCGTTTTAAAGCCGTAGTTTGGTTTAAAGACGGTCAAACTAGATACTTTTATTCCTTTGACAATGCTCATGTTTATAGGGATCCAAAACATATTGGCTCCAACCCTGGCAACAAAAGAATAGTTATTGTAGATGAATTTGAAGGGGCACAAAAATTATTTCGCATGATAGCAAAGTTTAGAGGAAAATTTAAAAATGCTTATATATATACAACTATTCACAAAGAATTTGGAACCAAAAAAGCAAATTATAATATTCCTATTTATAAAGAGAATATTAACGGCACAATTTTAATGGCTAATAATTTACAAATGATAAGTGAAAATTTAAATTCAATAGTAAATATAAAATCATTAATTTTGGATTGTAAAAAAGAAAATTTTTTAGAAAAAATTAATAATGGCAACCCTTATAGTACCTTATAAAGATATTAATCAAGTTTTAAAAGGAATAAGAACCCAAGTAATTGATAGTATTGATTACTGTCAAAAAAATATGCCTTCTTACAATAGCCCGGAAAATATGTTTTATGGTTTAAAAAACATGACTACATATATCAATGATCCCAAAGGGGTTGAATTATTACAAAGTGTTCAAACTTTATTTGATAATAATATTCATGGTATATCCGGTGCCGGGGATTGTGATTGTTTTACTATATTAGTGCTATCAATGTGTTATGTTAATAATTTTGTTCCCCAAGAAATAGTATTAGCCGGAAGGAATAAACAAGCCCCGGCACATATTTACTCTAGGATCTTTTATAATGGATCATGGAAAAATTTAGATTTAACTCAACCTTTGTATAATACCGAGAGAAATTACAAATTTAATCAATATATAAAAATTTAAAAAAATGGGAAAATTACATTTGGCAGATAATGGAGTGCCGATAAAAGATAATTTTATTTTTGTACCTGCCGGGTTTATGGGTGGTACGGAAGATCGTTATGTAAGAGAAGATGTTTTTGACGTTTTGCCGGAAACGGAATACCAGGATATAATGGAAGTTTTAACCCCTTTGCAAGATCCTATGTTAGGGGGCCGGGCTGAAAGACAAGCAAGACGAGAGGCAAGAAGGGAAAGACGAAGAACAAGAAGGGCCGAAAGAAGGGCAAGACGTGAAGATCGCAAAGATTATAGAATGAAAAGAGGTGAAAGAAGGCAACAAGCTAGAGAAAGAAGAATAGCATTAAGACAAGAAGGCCGAACCCAACGAACCGGAATGAGGGCCGAAGCATTTGCCCCGGCAATAGCTTCAGGAATTACGAAAATTGGATCAATGGGGGCACAAGCTCTAGGGGTTCCGGCAGTTGATAAAAGAGGTTTTCCGATTGGTGGTGAAATAAATTTTGGAACAAGTGTTTGGGAACAATATAAATGGCCTATGATTATCGGGGGTGCCGTTTTATTGGGTGGAATTGGTTATATTGCAACTAGAAAATAAATGAGGATCCTAGATAAAGACGTAAAAAACCGGGCAAAGGTTTTAGAAAAGGAATTGAACTTAGGTAATAATATTGATGTAAATATATATTATGCCTATGGTAAACAACAAGTCCAAATTGAAACTAAAAACTATCGGCACATTGAAGATCTGACGTATCTAGGAAGTAAAAGAGAAATTTATTACGAAATTAATTCAATGATCCGGGCTTTAAGATTATATAAAAGAAGGGTTGAAATAAGAAAAAAATATAAAAACAAAAAAAAATAAGTTATGCCGAAATTAAGAGGAACAAGAAAAGGGGGAGTGCGAAAAACGTCTAGACGTGCCTATATGCCTAAAAAGAAAACTACAACTAGACGAAGAAGAACAAAAAAACGTGGAATGTTATCGGAATTGCTAGATCCTAAGACGGCACAAGCCGGGGCAAAAAATACATTTTCGGGGGCTATGGGTGGAATAGGTGCCGGGATCCTAGAAAAAATATTATCGGGATCGGTTAATGACGAAAAGGCAAAGGCCGGAATTATTATTGGGGCCGGGTTTATTACGGCAACAATGTTAAAAATGCCTTCTTTAGGTGCCGGAATGTCCGGGGTTGGAATGTATAATTTGGCAAAAGAAAGTGGATATTTGGCTGACAATTATAATTGGGCCGATCAACAACTTGAAAATTTGCCGGTGATGATGAGTGATTGTAGTCATGTAGCCGAAGGGGGGCCAAGTGGTCATTTACAAGACGGTGGATATCTTCAAGACGGTGGATATCTTCAAGACGGTGGATATCTTCAAGACTATGCCCCAAATTATGAGAGTGCTAACTCTTATGGTGTTGGATATTTTCCAGGGTTTGGCCAAGCGTAAAGATTAATTAAAATGAATGTTAAATAAATAAATAAAAAAAAATGCGAACAATAGATGTAAACACATTTACGGCCCAACAAAAAAATATGCAAGTGGCCAAGAGGTTAGGTAATACCGGCCTAAAAAACCAACAGGGATCAACCGTAGTATTATACGATACTTTGCCTTTAGATGGCTCAACGGAATTTAGATTTTTTGAAGGATCGGCACAAAGAAATTTTCCTTTATCAAATACCGGCTCAGACGGTAATAAGTTAGGGGTTGGCCAAAGTTTAGTTTTAGAGAGATTTTATCTAAGTATTGTAAAAGAAGAAGAACCCGGAGTGAAAACGATTGAACCGGTTGATATTAATGCTCTAGGGGGGATCCTTCTAGGTGAATTAACCGTAACGGTTGCAAATAGTGAAATTATTAAAAAGGTGCCTATTTTATCAACTTTGCCAAATTTTAATAAAATTTCTGAAAATCAACTTAATTGTAATTTTGAATTTGATACAATGGCCGTTATTCAACCTCTTTTAGAGTTTGTTTGTGCCCTTCGGTGTGATACTTATGTAGCAGATCCCGAAAGTCAATTAAGATTAACGATTGAGGGATCCGGTTCGGTTATTGCTCCTCGAGTTACATTTTAGTAATAATTAAAAAATGTTTAATCAACCCGGTATTTATTTACCGGGTTAAACTTTAAAAAAATGGCTGAAAATCAAATAAGTGATGAAATGGATTTTTTAAACGCACCTCAATTTCCTGGACAAGTCCAAATGGGGGTACAACAAAAAAATCAACCTTCTATTGAAGAAATAAGAAAATTAATAAAAAGGCAAAAACGATTAAAAGGTTTTTCTTTTGACGCACCGGTTGGAAATTCAACTTTTAATATTCAATTATCGGGAACGGCTCGACTATGGTTAGGGTTGGCTATGTACGGAATAGAAGAAGAAGGGCCGGAAAACCCCTTATGTTGTACAACTTTTCAAAATATTTCGCAAGTAGTTTTACAAATTAATAATGAAATTGTTATAGATCAATTAGATCCTAACTTTATATCTTTTGGGTTAAATGATACGGAATACTATTTTATTCCTAGACCTTTATCCGGAACTGATGAAATAAGCGTAAAATTTACAAATACCGGGATAAATACTGAAACTTGTAGGATAGTAGTTTACTATATTTAATAAATTTTTATGTTAAATGATAGACTACAAAAATTAATAATTGAAGGCAAAGGAATTTTTAAAACTTTTGTTGTTGGTGGATCTGAAAAAACAATTATAAATGTGCCCGAAGATCGTTTTGTAATTATTACAAATTTGGTATATATGGGCCCAAGTCCAACTAAAATGTTTAATGGTGATCCTATTGAAGCCCTAACAAAGGCAAATACTCAAATTAAAATTTTTTCTACTAAGTCGTATAATCAATTTATGTTTAGGGATCAATTTTCTATTGTAGAATTAGCGAGTGGTGATACATGGTGGCTACCTTTTGGCCAAACGAATATCAATACCTTTTTAATACATGAAAGCGATATTTCTTTTACCTTTTCAAAATGTGGTGAAAGTGCAAGTATAACAACGGCTGTTACTCCTTCAATAGGTATTGCTTATCCTAGTCCTTTCGATTATGGAAAAACCGGACAACCTGGCCCGATAGCTACTAGACAAGTTTCTAATAGTGTTCTAGGTGTAACCCCAAAGGAAAGTGTCGGGGGTGGTAATGATTTTATAAGAGTAGGGCAACCCCAAGAACAACAATTTAATTTTCCGGTTGATGTTAATACACAATATAATTTATTAGATGATTCGGCAACCTATCCGATTTTAAATGTGCAATACGTAGAAATTAAAGGAATTCCGGCCAACTTAACCGGAAGTTATTAAATGAATGAACGAAAAAAAATATTAAATTTTAATGATCTTAATAATTGGCTACATTCTAAAAAAATTTATGAACAAATAAATTTTATAGGAATAATAAAAAGAAATAAGAAAAACCCTATTATTAAAGATCTAAGAGTTATATTTATTAATATGAATTAAAAGTTATGGATATATTTAAAATTAATGATATTAAAAAGATAGTAACCGAAGGGGGTTATAATCATATTTGTTTAGCTGACAAAGACGATCTTCAAATAATTCCTTTTAACTCAAATAAAATTCCGGTTGAAAAAAGAACGGCCGAAATAGTAAAAAGATTAAATTCAATGGCGTGTGGAAACGGCTATTATAAAGTAAAAATGAAAAATACCATTTCTAAAAAATCTCATGTCGATACGTACATGATTTTAAAAGGTGATAAAGAAACATTAAGCGAACCTACAACAACAATAATAGAAGAAAAAATTGTAAGTCCTGACGTTTGCTCCTATGATGAAGCGTTAAAAATGCAAGTCGAAAACGAAAGATTAAAAATTGAAAATGCAATTTTAAAAAAGGATCTTAGCGAATTAAACAAAGAAGTTGAAGAACTTGAAACACTACTAGAAGATAACCAAACTTTGGCCGAAGAAAACCCGGCCCAAACGTGGGTTCAACAAGTTTTAGAAGTGGGCCTTCCGATTTTAGATAAACATTTAGCATTGAAACAACGTGAAGTTGAATTAAAAGCAATAGAGTTAAACGATTTTAAAAGTCCTCAACCTATGCCAACAAAGACGACCAGAAACGAAGTTAGATCGGTTGAAAATTTTGTTATGTCTTTTCAAAACGAACCGGAATTTGAATTTTTAAAACAAACTTATGAAGGTTCAAACAGTATTGAAGAATTTAACAAAACTTTAATGTCAAACGCCCCGGAAATTAATCAAGAATTTTTAAAATATATGGATCCTAAAAATATAACAAATGAGGTTTGAAACTAAGGAAGATTTATTTATCAATGATCTTGATAAGGCAAGTACAATGAACGAAATTTTGGAAGTATGTCAAAAGCATTATGATTTAAACGAAAAATTAGGGTTTGGAACTAGGGTTGTTGTTAAGTCGGGAATAAATAAAGTAATTAAATTGATTAGGGCAAAAAAAATGAACTTATGACAACGGAAGGAAAACAAGTTACTAGAGATATTGTAAACGGAGTTGTTGTAATAGGGGCCGGAATTGGTTTATATTTAATTTGGCGAAAATTAGATAAAAAGATTAACAAGTGTTGTTGCCAGGATTATAAATATCCGGTGGATCCGGGTTATCCGGGTTTACCGAATTATTATTACCCCCCCGGTGGTACTCAACATTTTACAAACGTATAAAAATTAAATTATGACAAAGAAAAATAAAAAGGTATTGTTAGGGGTGGCCCTTCTAGGTGTGGCCGGTGGTGTTGGTTATTGGTTATGGAAAAAAAATAAAGAACAACAAACTGGATCTCCGGGAGTGTCTTTACCCCCCCCAACAGGATATCCGGGATATCCGGGGCAACCTCAAATTAATCAAGCCCAAGCCGGAAGAAACCCCGGTTTTGATTTAATATCTAGTTTGGTTCAAGCTACCCCGGGTATAATAACCTCAATAGGTGCGTTAAGACGGCCCGGTGCCGGTGGATCTTCTTCGGGTGGTGGTGCTATTTCGGGTGCCGGTCAAAGTGCTTCGGGTTATGCTTAATATAATGATCCTTATAGTTTTGCAAATTATTTTAATAGGTATAGTTATCTATTTATTAATTGAACAAAAAAGAAAAAAAGAAATTAAAAATTTTTGTGGTGCCGATAAAAAGAAAAAACAAACCAAGAAAAAAAAGAAACTCGACAAATGATAATCTAGGAATAACAATTTTTAGCTTTTCGATTATTGGCGTAGGGGCCTTTTTTTTAGGTAAATACATTTATTCCTTTTATAAGGGAAGTACCTATATGGATCCTTCTAGCGAAGATATTGCGTTAAGTATGGGATCGATAGGAAAAGAGGTGAAGGAATTACAAAAACACTTAAATTTTTATGATAGTTATTTTTGTGCCTTTTATAATGATAGGGATTGGAATTATGTAAACGGTCAAAAAAAAATAAATTTAACCGGCAAATGGGATCAACCAACCCAAGATCTATACAAAGGAATTCAAAAAGCCGGTGCACGTTTTGGGGGTTATAATGGTGGGGATTCGATTACTTTAAATGAAGTTTGGATTGATCGTGATACTTTGCCTATCTTATTACCTTCGCAAGTGTGCCCTTAAAAAATAAAAAAAATGGCTAAAAGACAAACAATATTAACAAAGGAGTGGGATAAAAAGGATATCGTTGAAAAGGTGGCAACGGTTGGAATTTATGGNTTTGGGGGCTTTATATTATATAAAGGTTATTTATCTATTAAGGTATTATTAGCCAAAACAAAAGCCGAAGCCGAAATAAAAGAATTAGTTAATTCCGGGCAACCGTTATCCTATTCGGACTATCAATATGATATATATGCTGACGGCTTATACCAAAATTTTGGCTATTGGTATGAAGGGGGAACTGACGAAGAAGGAATAAAAGCAATTTTTATGAAGATGAACAATGATGCAGATCTTTTCAAACTTATTCAAGCGTATGCGAAACATGGATCTTTAGCCGGTGAAATTTATACTAGTCTTGATCGTGATGATTTTTGGAACGGTAACGAAATAGAAAAATATGTAAATGCACCGTTACGAATGAACGGTGTTAAATATCAATTTTAAAATAAAATTATGACAAATAACGATAAAAGAAATTTATTATTAACCCTCTTATTTTTAGGTGTTGGGGGTGGTGTTGTGTGGGCTATTGTAAGAAATAGAAAAAATACAAGTATTGGAACAACTTATCCGGGGGGATCCTCACCAACCCCCGGGGGATCCGGCCCGGCTCCTAGTGGGCCAACCCCGGTAATTATTCCCCCGGCTCCTTCAAGTGGTTTAACCCAAGCTACTCCAGGGAGTTATACAAGTCCTTCGGGTATTGCTTGTCATTCCGGGGATCCTGCCGGGTGTCGTACAAGTCCTTTTGGGTGGCGACCTTCAACTAATAGTTATCATTATGGCATGGATATTCGGGCACGTAGTCCGGGGCATGATATTGTAATGAAGGCACCGGGCACAATTTATTCGGTGGCAACCGGTGGGGGTTGGGGTAAAAGAATAGGAGTGAGAATGTCAGACGGTACAAATCTTTTATTTGCTCATTTAAAAAATCAGTATGCCGTACCGGGCCAAAATGTTTATCCGGGTGATATAATCGGAACCTCGGGGAATTCCGGGGGCGTTCCCTGGCATTTACATTATGAGGTTTGTGGAAATTTACCATGTGATGATAGTGCCGTAAATGGTGGGCCTTCAAATTATTCTACTTTTAAGGTTGATCCAACGCCTTATCTTCATTATTTTGGATTAGTACAATAAATTTGAATTATGGATCTATATATATTTTTATTCTATCGTAATGAACATGATAAAACAAATCAGAACCTAGCAAAAGAATTTATACATGGAGTTAGTTTTGTTGAAGCATTAACAATTTGGAAAAAATTTGATATAAGCGAAAAAAATCTTATTTCGATTCACAAACATTTTAATTAATTTGCTCAAAAATGTAGGATCTAGGCCCCCGATTATTCGGGGGCTTTTTTTTTCCTTTATAGTTTATAAGATTTTTAAATAAGTCTAAAAGATCCTTAAATATATCTACTAAATTTTAAAATTCATTAAAATTTTTCTATTAAAAAAAAAGTTATTAACAAAAAAACCCCTTATAGAATAGGGGTTTTATAAGTTTTCAACGTTTTATTATGCAAAAACTTTGAGAATAATATCAAATATATATTAAATATTTAATTAATATTGTTATGAGAATAATTATTTACTCACATTTTGTGGTTGAAAAAAAGAAAATCATTAAGTTGATCTAATATTTTAGTGCCTTTTTTTTAAAGTTTAATAATGTACTGTACATACTGAACTTACTGTTCTTTGTACTGAACTTAAAGAACTATATAAATATGTAAGTAAATACTGAACCTTTTTATTAATTTAATACTTTATTATGCATATTTCAAAAATTTTAGACGAGAATTCCTTAAATGGTGCCTTTAAAAAAGGGCAAAAAAACCCTAGATCCTACAATAAAAATTCCGAATATCAATACAAACCGGAATTTAGCCGTTTTAAAGCCGTAGTTTGGTTTAAAGACGGTCAAACTAGATACTTTTATTCCTTTGACAATGCTCATGTTTATAGGGATCCAAAACATATTGGCTCCAACCCTGGCAACAAAAGAATAGTTATTGTAGATGAATTTGAAGGGGCACAAAAATTATTTCGCATGATAGCAAAGTTTAGAGGAAAATTTAAAAATGCTTATATATATACAACTATTCACAAAGAATTTGGAACCAAAAAAGCAAATTATAATATTCCTATTTATAAAGAGAATATTAACGGCACAATTTTAATGGCTAATAATTTACAAATGATAAGTGAAAATTTAAATTCAATAGTAAATATAAAATCATTAATTTTGGATTGTAAAAAAGAAAATTTTTTAGAAAAAATTAATAATGGCAACCCTTATAGTACCTTATAAAGATATTAATCAAGTTTTAAAAGGAATAAGAACCCAAGTAATTGATAGTATTGATTACTGTCAAAAAAATATGCCTTCTTACAATAGCCCGGAAAATATGTTTTATGGTTTAAAAAACATGACTACATATATCAATGATCCCAAAGGGGTTGAATTATTACAAAGTGTTCAAACTTTATTTGATAATAATATTCATGGTATATCCGGTGCCGGGGATTGTGATTGTTTTACTATATTAGTGCTATCAATGTGTTATGTTAATAATTTTGTTCCCCAAGAAATAGTATTAGCCGGAAGGAATAAACAAGCCCCGGCACATATTTACTCTAGGATCTTTTATAATGGATCATGGAAAAATTTAGATTTAACTCAACCTTTGTATAATACCGAGAGAAATTACAAATTTAATCAATATATAAAAATTTAAAAAAATGGGAAAATTACATTTGGCAGATAATGGAGTGCCGATAAAAGATAATTTTATTTTTGTACCTGCCGGGTTTATGGGTGGTACGGAAGATCGTTATGTAAGAGAAGATGTTTTTGACGTTTTGCCGGAAACGGAATACCAGGATATAATGGAAGTTTTAACCCCTTTGCAAGATCCTATGTTAGGGGGCCGGGCTGAAAGACAAGCAAGACGAGAGGCAAGAAGGGAAAGACGAAGAACAAGAAGGGCCGAAAGAAGGGCAAGACGTGAAGATCGCAAAGATTATAGAATGAAAAGAGGTGAAAGAAGGCAACAAGCTAGAGAAAGAAGAATAGCATTAAGACAAGAAGGCCGAACCCAACGAACCGGAATGAGGGCCGAAGCATTTGCCCCGGCAATAGCTTCAGGAATTACGAAAATTGGATCAATGGGGGCACAAGCTCTAGGGGTTCCGGCAGTTGATAAAAGAGGTTTTCCGATTGGTGGTGAAATAAATTTTGGAACAAGTGTTTGGGAACAATATAAATGGCCTATGATTATCGGGGGTGCCGTTTTATTGGGTGGAATTGGTTATATTGCAACTAGAAAATAAATGAGGATCCTAGATAAAGACGTAAAAAACCGGGCAAAGGTTTTAGAAAAGGAATTGAACTTAGGTAATAATATTGATGTAAATATATATTATGCCTATGGTAAACAACAAGTCCAAATTGAAACTAAAAACTATCGGCACATTGAAGATCTGACGTATCTAGGAAGTAAAAGAGAAATTTATTACGAAATTAATTCAATGATCCGGGCTTTAAGATTATATAAAAGAAGGGTTGAAATAAGAAAAAAATATAAAAACAAAAAAAAATAAGTTATGCCGAAATTAAGAGGAACAAGAAAAGGGGGAGTGCGAAAAACGTCTAGACGTGCCTATATGCCTAAAAAGAAAACTACAACTAGACGAAGAAGAACAAAAAAACGTGGAATGTTATCGGAATTGCTAGATCCTAAGACGGCACAAGCCGGGGCAAAAAATACATTTTCGGGGGCTATGGGTGGAATAGGTGCCGGGATCCTAGAAAAAATATTATCGGGATCGGTTAATGACGAAAAGGCAAAGGCCGGAATTATTATTGGGGCCGGGTTTATTACGGCAACAATGTTAAAAATGCCTTCTTTAGGTGCCGGAATGTCCGGGGTTGGAATGTATAATTTGGCAAAAGAAAGTGGATATTTGGCT
>JGI25133J35611_10001467_pt1 | contig 12520 bp, 11 predicted proteins | sample ETNvirenome_6_85_FD_35611 | JGI IMG/M metagenome (IMG submission 35611) | reverse complement strand
GAATCCTTTACTTGGTAGATATGCAATACCTTTAGATGAAACAAAACTTCCTCCAAAAAGTTTTGCAGAATCATTATTAGATAAATCAAGGATACCAGAGGTAAGAGGGCAGTTAAATCAACTTAAACAGATAATAGAAAAACTCCCTGTTGCAGCAGGAAAGAGAACAAAAACAGTAGAAAAGATAAGGGCAGCAAATGCAAGACGATTAGCCAAGCAACAAGGTTTTTCCGAAGCTGAGATAAAAAAGATACTTTCAGGAGAAAGTCCTAATTTCTTGGATGAACCTATTAAAAATAAGTTTGGTGCTGATGCAGAACGGTTTGCATCTCTTATTGACGAGATATTTATAGCTTCTAAAAATAGACTTAATGAGATATATAAGGGAGAACTGAATGGTCTTGATAGGGAAGTAGTTGACCTTCTTAACAAGATAGATGGATTTCAAGACCCTAGGGCTATACAGAAAAGTATAAACCAGTTATCAAAAAAGATGGGGACTGATATAGCAAATTGGGATAATGGGGGGCTAAAGGGTATATATGATTTGGCAAATGCAAAACTTGCATTTAACGCTATGTGGAATGAAGGTATTGCTCCGGGTAACTATTCTATAAAATTAATGGGTAATATGTTTGGTGCAGATGTAGGCAGGGCTTTTCTAAAGCATAGACAGAACTCTATAGCTAACTGGTTAAAGTGGCTTACTGATACCAGTTTCGGAAAAAAACTTGGACTTGATGGACTTGAAAGAGCAGCATTTCCAGAAAACTGGTTAGGTCGTGGGGCTGTAGCTACTGGCGAGTACTTTGGAAGAATGACTCCCGGTGAACTCGCTATAGATATGCTGATGATTCCAAAGACAGTACGTGCTTCCTTTGACTTATCAGCACCGTTAAGGCAGGGACTTGTATTATTATTTCAAGACCCGGTTCTATGGGGTAAGTCTTTTAATACTATGCTCAAGCTGGCACTTCCGGGAGGAGAAAGAGGAATACTGGCTATGGAAAATGCTATGACCCGTAGTCCTAGATATAGAATGTTTACTGATATAGCAGGGCTTCAGCTTACTGAGTTAGGTAGTATGGGTGGAAGAACCAAGATGGAAGAAGCATTTCTATCTGGTCTTGCAAGTAGACTTCCCGGTGTACGTGCATCTGAAAGAGCATATACCGGATTTTTAAATAAGTTAAGATTCGATACGATGGATAATATGATTAGGAATCTGGAGTTTAATCTTGGAAGACCACTCAGTCCAAGGTCTAACCCAGAAGATTTAGACAAGATGAAAAAACTTGCGAGTTTTATTAATAATGCTACAGGTAGAGGAGCACTTCCTTGGGATAAAGGTGGAGATGTTGCAATATGGAAAAGAAGTTTAACTACTGTTGCAAACCTAGCTTTCTGGTCCCCACGTTTCTTAACATCAAGAATAATGTTATTGCCTTCTTCTATTCAGGCTTCAAGGGCTATGGGCAAAGGTATGCCTGAAGCAGTAACTGGTGCAGTAGCAAGAACTATGGTGTCTTGGATAGGTGCAGGTGTAACTACACTTGTTATGTTTAAGTATCTAGTTCCCGGTGCTGATGCAGAACTTAATCCAAAAAGTAGCAACTTTGGAAAGATAAAGTTAGGTAATTCATATATAGATATATGGGCTGGATTTGGACCTATAGTTAGGGCTACATTAGGTTTGGCTGGAGTTGATAAAGTTACTGGTACTGGTAAATATATAGAAAGGAAACCTTTTGAAGATACAAAAAATATACTAGGAAGATTTACTCAAAGCAAGTTTTCTCCTACTGGTGGTGCACTATTTAAATATGCACCGATAATAGGAACAAAGAAAGGATTCTTTGGAGAAGATGCAGATATCATGGCAGATATGAATAAGTCTCCTTTCGACCCTACAAGTGTATGGGGACAGCTATTTGCACCTATGATGTATGAAGCTATATTAGATGCAAAGGATACCTATATGACTCCTATGGTTCCTGAAGATATCGCAGCTAAACATGGTATAGATACATCCGAACCTAGAACTGCTTGGAACCAGTTTATGGGAATAGCGGCAGGTATTTCTTCTACACTTCCTGAGTTCTTTGGATTCAGCGGTGCTACATATTATACAAAAGATGATATAGCAAAGGAACTTACAAGGAATTGGGATGAGCCTAGAGGATATGAAGAACTTCCTCAGATGGGAAGAGAGCCGGGTATAATATCCCAGCAGAGAGTCAAAGGACTTATAAAGGATATAGATGCTGCTGCAGGTGTAGAGTATACTAAAGGTGATACCGGAAGGATGCAGGAATTAAGAGATGAGGAACAGACATCTATACGTAACCTCGGAACCATGCTTGTCAAGGTTGGAGATGATACCAAGAGTGTCAATGAATGGATACAACTTAGTAGAAGAAACGAGATTCCTCTTCCCCGTAGTGTATCAAAGAAGGTAACNGATGAGTTCTATGATATCAGAGGAGAATATGGAATAAGAAGGAATGAGGTATTGTATGGAAAGAAGTGGGCAAGGAAGAGGACACCACAGGAACTTTCACGTATGGGATATAAGCAAAGGATACTTCAGCAGTACAGAGATGAATCAAGTGAAGCCAGAGGCTCAGATGAATATAATGCAGTTATAGATAAATTTGAATCCATGCTGCGTAAGTCGAAACATCCTGAAGCATTGCAGACTATAAACTGGATACGGCTTCACGCATATGATATAGATATACCAGAAGACATTCTTGTGTTATTACCTAGAACAAGTCAGTTTAAATACGGCTTGGCAAGAAGGATTAGAGAGAAGGGATTTGCACAAAATATGCCAACCGGTGAAGAAAGATTACCGATGGTAGCAGGAGAATAGACATTGACAATATCAGCTAGTGTAACTAAAATTTGGAATAATGGAGGGAATATATGGTTACAGAAAATGAACAGGTAGGGACTACAACTGAATCTCAAGCAGAGGTACAGATAGAAGATAATACGCAGGAACCGGTAGCAGAAACTACTGAACAACCTGTAGTAGAGGCGACTGCCCAGTCTACTGAACAAGTAGAACAGCCGGCAGTAAAGGCAGAACCGACTGAGGAACCGGAACAGCCAGCACAGTTGAATCAGATGCAGGGTCAGATGACTCAACTGCAACAGACAATACAGCAGCAGCAACAGCAGTTGCAGTATTTTAATGAACTTGATGAGCAGAACAAAGCACAACAACAGGCTGCAGATTACCAGAGGAGACTGGAAGAGCAGGGATATATGCCGGAACAGGCACAGGTTGTCGCTCAAAACTATGCTACTCAGGTACAGCAGACTCAACGTCAACAGGCTGAAGCAAAAAAACAACAGGAATATAGAGAAGGACAAAGAAGTGCTTCTGTTTATTTTGCAAAAAAATATAATCTTGGTGTTGACGATATAGGAAACCTTGAAAGATTCAATACTCCACAGGATATGGAGGTTGAAGCTAAAAGGATGAAAGAATTTAGGGATACTAAAGCTGAACTTAATGCACTCAAAAAAGCACAAGTCCCTTCACAACAATTTGATACCAATCAACCTGCTGCAAGTGCATCAGGTTCGGAGGAAGAACTCCTTGATTCGTATAACGCAGGGGTAAGAACCCCTCAAACCGAAGCAGCAGCCAGACGTGCTGCCGGACTAGGCTAAAATCTATTACCAATAGGAGGTAATCATGCCACAGACTTCGACAACTGGGAATTTAGAAAATGCCCAGAAAATAATTATAAGTGCTGCTCGGTACACCGAGGAACACAACGCACCTGCTTTGGCTCTTATAGAGAGTTTTAGCCTTGGAAAAGGCGAGAAGCANGTNACTGTCCCTAAAGTAGGACAGATGACTATGTCAGACCTNCAAGANGGTGTTGACATAATAGATGAAGAAGATATNGGAATGACAACTGTTGACCTTACTGCGTCTGAAGTAGGGGCTAAAGTTATCATCACCGATAAACTTCTAAGGCAATCGGCAGTCAACGTAATGTCTATCATAGGTAGACAGTTGGGTGACGGTATGGCTAGAAAGAAAGATACAGATGTTCACGCATTGTATTCTGGATTCAGTACTAGCCTTGGTGCAGCAAATACTACCATGTCGCTTGCTAATACAGCAGGAGCAATTGCTTATGCTAAAGCAAATAAATTTGGTAGTCAGGTATATATAATCCAGCATCCAAATGCTGTGTTTGATATAGCTAATACTGCTGTAACAGCATCATCCACATACCCTGTACCAAAGGGTTGGAGTGAGGACTTACTAGGTGAATTCTTCAGCGGGTTGCGACCTCTTAATGGAGTAGCTATCTTTGAAGATGGTAACTTAACTATTGATGCTAGTGATGATGTAGTTGGTGCAATAGCTGACAAGAGTGCTTTATGTGTACTCAATAGTGTAACAACTAAGACAGAAAGGCAGAGAGATGCATCTCTAAGAGCAACAGAAATCATAATGACTTCTGATTACGGTGTGTTTGAACTTGATGACAGCCGTGGTGCTTCTCTTACTATGGATGCTTCTGCTCCTTCAACTACTGCGTAGGGAGTTATAAATGACATCACGTAATGAATTAAGGGAAGATTTGGTNGGGGCAGGTTATTCAGTTAAATATCTGGATGACTGGCAGCCCAAGACCACTCTATACAGGCATAAGCCTCAATATAATACAGAAGGACAAATAGTATTTGATGTCGGCAGTACGGTAGAAAAGGTTCCGGGAAATCCGGAATATGTTCTACGTAAGGCTAGGCTTGGTTTATTTAATAAGCCACCTAGTGATACGTGTGAGTGTAGGTGGTGCAAGGAGAGGGCTACATCTACACCCAAACGTGACGGTAACGGAAAGTTTGTTAAAAAGCAGGATAACGTGTAACGATTGACCGAGCGTTAGTCTGTTAAATAAATATCGGTTGGTCGCAGGGCTTGACCCTGTAATTAAATAGGAGGCATATTATTATGTCATTCGGTGCAATACAAAGTGGAAGATATGGTTTTGAAAAACAAACCAATTCAAANAAAAGGCANGTCTACGGAGCCACAATGGCTTTGCCAGACGGAAGAGTATTCCGNTACGTAGAGAATGGTGGAACTGCTATTGGAGAAGGACTGGTTGTAGCCAGCGAGGCTCCTGCAGGAAACCATGACGAAGACTTAGTAGTAGCAACAAGTGGTTCGGCTGGTGGATTTACCATCGGTGTGACACTTGGCGGTACTGCTGCTGCAAAGAACTTATATCAAGAAGGATATATGTTCTCAAACTTAGCTTCTACAACTCCACATGAGATGTATAAGATTAAGTCTCATCCTGCTATATCATCTAGCGGTACAGGAACTATTACGATAGATGAGCCAGACGGATTCCAGACTGCTATCACAGCAGGTACGGATACCGTAGGTCTTATCAAGAGTCCATACAAGGACATTGTAGTTGCTCCTGCAGCAGTTGCAGGACGATTTGTAGGTGTGACTTGTGCTGACCTTGAAGCTGACTATTACGGTTGGGTACAGGTAGCAGGTCTAGCTTCTGTCAAAATAGATGGAACTCCTGCATTTGGTACACTTGTAGGTGCAAGTTCAAACCACGCAGGACAACTTCTTGCTGTTGGTGCAGATACTACCCCTGCTTTAGGAAGAATACACGGGAAAGCTGGTGTGGATAACGAGTTCCATACAGTATTCTTGATGAACCTTCACTAATGACAACTGACTTATGGACACCACAGGGGGTAGTTAAATTAAATACTACCCCTAGTGGGTACAATGCAGTAACAGGGGGAAGTGTAGTCGCTCATACCTTTAGACTTGAGGATAAGGATACTGGTAGGAAGACTATCATAAAGGTCTTAGCTGATGACAACACAGACCCTGCACATATAGAAGATATGGCAGCCCAATCAGCAGAAGAATGGTTTAACAAGATAAGAGCAGAGGGTAGTAAGAAGGCTCCTACTGTTAAACAGAGAAAGGAAATAGGAAAGATTCTTGATGATATCAGAAAGAACTTTAAAAAGAGAAGACAGAGTAGCAATAATAAGATACTCTACAATGGATTAAAATAGGGGAGAATTTTATGACAACAGAACCTAAGTCGATTAATATTACAAACGATGATGTACAGTCAGTACTCAATACTGAGGCTGGTAAATATCAGTTGCAGATAGCTGCTCTTAGTAGAACTCTTGGTGAACAACAAAAAGAGATTGAAGAACTAAAGGAGAAGTCCTGTAGCTGTAACGAATCGGAGGAAGAAAATGCCGATTAAAGTTGGGAAGCGTACTTTTAAAAAGCAACCTAAAAAGGCAAAGGCTTATGCCAAGAAGACTGGCAAGAAGATGACAAAGTTAAAGTATTAATTGGCTCCTATGGAGTTATTAAATGCCTACAATTCAGGGACGGACACGTAAACAATTACGGCAGAGTATCGGCTATAACCTAGGAGTTATGCGGATAGGTACTGCTACGGGTAGTGGTAGTACTACTACACTTGTAGACTCATCTCTTACTACCGTTATAGGTGGGAATGATGACCACATAGGTAAGTGGATAGTATTTACTTCCGGTAATAATGACGGTGATATAGCAAGAGTAACAGATTATTCTGCAACATCTCCTGATACTACGCTTACATTTGTAGCAGATGCAGGTGTTAGTGTAGGTACATCTACTGCATCAAGCGATACATACGAGTTATGGGATATGGATTATGACCCTACTAGAATACATGACTTTATGAATCAGGCTATCATCAACGCTACAGGACATGTATATGACCCTGTAGAAAAACTGGACTTGCACTCTGATGGTAAACAACTACGGTTTGATATACCTTCAGGGCTATCTATGATTCAGGATATATACTATAGGGATGAAGTAAGTTTTACCAGCTTGAAAGTATTAGGAAGTACTTGGACTGCAGGTGGAAGTGTGACTAACACCGAAACATCCTTAGATACTGAGCATAAAAAACAGGGTACATCTTCTTTAAGATTTAAATATGACGATGCAACTGGTGTAACAGCCGGTCAATTTTTATATAACAACCAGTCACAGTTAACTGACAAAGATTTAAGTGACTATGATTATCTAGAGTTTTGGATGAAATCAACTATAGATATAGCAGCCAACACATTTAAAGTACATCTAGATGATGGTGCTATTACTGCTGATGGTAACGATAAAGAAAGTATAACTCTTACCAATGCGTTATCAGCAGATACATGGACATTTGTACGTATTAAACTTGCCAACCCGGAACTAGATACCGCAATAGATAGTATAGGTTTAGAGTATGACGTAGATTCTGGTGGTGGAGTTTTATTCCATGTATGGCTAGATGATATCAAAGCTGTAAAGAACGATAGTGCCCGTTGGAAAAAAGTACCTAGAAATCTATGGAAGATAGATAGAGAAGCTAACGATATAGTGTTTGATTCCTACTTTAATGGGCTTGTATCCTATGATTTNTTAAAACTGGTAGGTGGAGATAAGCCAGCAATACTTAGTGCTGACTCTACTGCTACTGAGATAGATGACCAGTACGTTATAGCTACGGCTACTGCCCTAGCTTTTTCGTCTTCATCAGGTGGTCCTTCAACAGACCCGGAAGCACGTAGGCAACAGGCAGCTTTCTGGTTTGGTATATCAGAGCAGAGTAAACGTGCCTTCCCTATGCTTAGAAACGTAAGGAATGTAGGTTAATGGCTAACAAGGTATCTACGAGAAATGAAATATATTTAAACGGTACGTACTATCCCGTAGAACGTCCGGTACAGAGCGTACTTGCATCTATATACCCAAGTAAGGTAGTCATAGGTGATACAAGTAAAGACTCACAGTTACGTTCTTCTATCATAGCGTGGTCTGACTGGCGAGGTGGAATAGGTATAGACAGGATGGACGGTGGTGAGACAAGCAGGGCATGGTGGAGTGACTGTCAGCTTAGATATAAGAACCACTTAGTACTAGGAAATCTAGCAACACAGACAGATACCCATGCACATGGTCTTGCAACCGCAGGTGGCGGTACAGGAATAGCTGTTATAAACGAGTTCAATGACCAGATATATGCAGTATGGAATGACTCTGCAGGTAATGCTCCCAAGATATTTGTATATAACAATACAGAAGATTACTGGTGGGATGGTGCTACAGAAGACAACTATATAGGTCAAAGGGCTGGAGATACAGGATTAGAATCATTAGATGCACAGGTAACAGACTCTCTTAACTTCACAGATAGGAGTGGGACTAACTACCTAGTACTAGCACACTATGATGGTAGCGGTACAAGTGGGTACAGTTATGCAACAGTACCAAGTTATATTGCTGCATCTACTACTGCAGCAGTATGGGCTTTTGACAGTACTCAGGGAGCAAAATATCTAGCAGATTGGGACGATAGATTATGGGGAATATCACACACAGGACAGCTATGGTACTCAGTAACCCTAGGTACAGAGGTAGCTGATGCTCAGTTGCCCCTACCTGCAGGATATGTAACCGGATTATTTGTAGCCCGTGACTCACGGGGAGAACCAATACTATATGCAGCTTCTAAAAAGGGATTATGGGCACACGATGCCATGCACGCTAGGTTTGTAAAGACAGAGATGGAGTTTCCTTTCCATCCACATGGTGGTAAAGGAACTGAAAGGTGGNGNGAAAGTATCTATTTCCCTAGTGGGCTTGGTATGTATAAGTACGTCAACGGTTCTAATGCAGTACTATCGGTAGTTGGACCGGATAGAGATGACGGATTACCTGAAGATAAAAGAGGAACTATAATGCTGATGGAAGGTACTCATAACGAGTTGCTTGCAGCCGTAGATGCTACCACAAACCCTAGCATAACCTCGTCTGACAGCGTTCCATACCAATGGAGAGGTGGAGGTCCAAGTGGACACGGTTCTCCTGTCATAGATTCAGGTACAGGATACAGTACNATACTCGGATATAACGAATTAGGGTGGGAAGCCAAGTGGCTTGCACCTACAGCAGGTAGAAGAATAGATTCCATGCACGTTTCCAATGCATACTCTGATGTGAACGAGAACTATAGGTTATGGTTTGGATTCGATGATGCCGTATACTACATGAAACTACCAGTAGATATTATAAACCCTTCAATGGTAACAGAGTTTGAATATGCAACGTCAGGAAACCATGAGACTCCTTGGTTTAATGCAGGACAGAGTGAGATAGAAAAGTTAGCACTACAACTAAAGGTTGAAGTACAGGATTCTTCTTCATCAGAGACAATACAAGTACAGTATGCTACTGACTATGCAGAAAGTTACACATCTATGGGCACTATAACTAGTGATGGTATAACAACATATACATTTGGGTCTAATGTAGGAACAGCATTTAGGTCTATAAAGTTTAAGCTAACCTTATCCCGTGCTAATTCTACTACTGCTGATAAGAAGAAAACTCCTGACTTAGTATCTATGACCCTAGTATGGAGAAAGAAACTAGAGGCTAAGTATGCTCATCAGGTTGGAATCAGTTTAAACAGGCAGTACAAGGGCAATACACCCAAGCAACTTAGAGAAAATCTTATATCTGCTATAGAAAGCAGTACGCTAGTAGAGTTTACGTTCAGAGATGACGATAGTACAGAGAGGAACTACTACGTAGATATCACATCAGCCACAGGTATGGAAGCTACAGGCTATGACGAAAGAGGTTCAAGCACAATAATGCTGGTGGAACCATGATAGTAAAAAATAGTACAACAACAGTCAGTACTGCAGGTACTGAAGTACAGCTTTCCAATACTACTAGCCGTGTATTCTGGATAAAGGTCAAGGCACTCGCAGCAAATTCAGGCATAGCATATCTAGGTATAGCAGGAAGTATAACTTCAGCTTTAGGATACGAGTTATCTGCAGGTAATGAGATTGAAATAAACTTTTCTGACATAGGTGGAAGTATAGTATTCAATACCCTATGGGCAGATGCAGCTACCAACGGTGATAAGCTGGCTTGGATAGCATTGGTGGATGGATAGATGACTACTCAAAACTATAATGCCATAACTCTTCCGCCCGGTTGGGAAGGAAGTAAGCCTGAGTACCTATGTTATACAACTCTCATAGATTTAGGTAAAACACCTAATGAGGATTTCACTTACCAGTCTCCACTCATGGGTGGACGTATGCAAAAGGGAGGATTGGTACTCGACTTTGAATTTATAAACCCACCTGACTTGGCAATCAATGTGCAGGGGGTGTATTATCATTATCAATTCGGTGTAGAAACAAGAGCCAGAGACTTGATAGCTAGGGCACAACTGGCAGGACATGGGGTAAGGTTGATATTTATAGACGATGATGACTTATTACGTGACCCGAAGTATCATATAGAAGAGGCTTTAAAATATAGGGACCANTCACAATTAGGGTCGCTCGGAGGTTAATATGGCTNTTAATTTTAGAGGATATTTATTCCAAGATGANGGTGATGCAGTAAACGGTGCAACAGTACAGTTATTAGAGACTGGTACTACTACCGTAGAAGCATCAACAACCACAGACAGTAATGGCTTGTGGTATTTTAATGAGGGGGACCAAGACAAGTACGATGTAAAGATTACATCGGGTACATCTGTCCGGTATATAAGATGGGATGACCAGATATCTCTTAAAGAGATAGATATACGTAACAATACAGGCAACACAACCCCTGCTGCTACGTTCACAAACCTCACTAATAACGCAGCTAATCAGGTAGCTGTATTCAGCGGTGCTAATACTACCAGAGCAGACGATGATGAGATATATACTTCCTTTAAGCTGGCAAATAGTGCAGCAGAATTGATTGAATATGGACGTATGACTGTTGTTGCTAAAGATGTAACAGATGGTACAGAGGATGGACAGATTGAGTTCGATGTCATGAAGGCAGGAACCCTTACCAAGGTATGGACAATCACATCAAGTGATGCTGCTGCTATGTCATTCGATATGAACGTAGATTCTCTGACTATAGGGTCAGGTGCAGACACAGATATATCCCTTACCTTTGATGCCAATACAGCAGATGGTGTAATCACATGGATGGAAGATGAGGACTACTTCCAGTTCTCTGATGAAATACTTATGAATAGTACCGAGAAGATATTGTTTGGTGATACTGCAACATTCATACATCAATCATCAGACGGTGTGATGACTGTTGATGGAGAGGCAACCATAGACCTTAATGCTTCTACCGCAGTTCTAGTAAGTAATGACTTGAAACTAAATAGCGATTCTGCTGTTCTCAACATGGGAGCAGGTGATGATTTTACAATCACACATGACGGTACAACAGGTGCTACGATAGCAGGGAATCCTGTGACTATCACAGCAGCAGGTGCATCTACGTGGTCTACAAGTTCTGGGGCTTTAACAGTCACCTCTGCTGCTGCATTGAACCTGAACCCAGCATCTGGTTCTGCCATATTACTTGATGGGACTATTAGTATTGATGCTGGAGTAGTTACCGGTGCTACAAGTATTACGTCTACTGCTTTTGTTGGAGATATAACGGGTGATGTAACTGGTACTGCTGATACAGCTACAGTAGGTACTAGTGTAACAGCTAGTGCTAATAACAGTACTGATGAAACTGTTTATCCTACTTTCGTAGATGGTGCAACTGGAACACAGGGAATAGAAACGGATACTGGGTTAACGTATAACCCAAGTAGTGGAATTTTAACTACTACTTCTGTTACAGGTAACTTAACAGGTGATGTGACAGGTACTGCTACTAACGCCACACATGTTACTGTTGCCGATAATGAAAGTACGGACGAAAATGATTTAATTCCATTTATAGAAAATACTTCTGCAACTGGTAATGTGGGCTTAGAATCTGATGGAGATTTTCATTATAACCCAAGTAGCGGAACAGTAACAGCTACCATATTTGCAGGTAATNTTGATGCAGTTGATGGTGACTTTGATGGCACGTTAGAGGCTGATGCGATTACCATAGGTGGAACTAACATAGTAACGGGTAGCCTCATAACTACCCTAGGTACTATCAGTGCAGGTACTTGGAACGGCACTGCAATTGCTTCTGCGTATCTTGATTCAGATACAGCACATTTAAGTGGAACACAAACCTTTACTGGAGCAAAAACCTTTACTGATACAGTTACCGTAGGTGTAGACGATGATGGAAAAGATGTTAAGTTCTTTGGGGAAACTGCCGGCTCATATATGTTATGGGATGAATCAGAAGATGATTTGATATTAGCAGGTGTGCCGAAATTATTTATAGGCGATAATGCCAATACCAAGCAGACTATAGGGCTTACTATAAATGCGGCAGATAATAATGACGAAATCATTACACTTAAAGCTAGTGACTTTGGTGGAACTAGTGGAGATGGAAGTGGTCATGATATGGAAGCTAAAACAGAATCTGATACCTATGGGTTTATTGGAAAGTCAAATAACAATCAAGGTGGATTAGTATTAAAAGGTTATTCATCTT
>JGI25133J35611_10001458_pt1 | contig 12565 bp, 11 predicted proteins | sample ETNvirenome_6_85_FD_35611 | JGI IMG/M metagenome (IMG submission 35611) | reverse complement strand
TTTGGAAATATTCCCATGAGAATCATAATAAAGATTTTCCAAATGATAGGTTCGCGGTAAAGAACTGGTTCGATTTAAGGAAGATTTTCTATGATTTGATCGTCAGGGACTCCATAAATCTTTCCGACAAAGAATATACGGATTTAGCATCTGAGTTTGCATCGATGGCTTCAACCCGGGCCGTCCTTTATCAAATTAAATACTCCAGTGCCGCGGACTTAAAATCTACCAAAGAAAAAGAATTTGACAAATTCGAGATCCACACAGAAGATTATATACCTTTGATGGAAATACCGATGTTTTCAGTTGATGGATCCATAATGGATTCTCCTCCAGTGGCACCAAAAGTTTCTTTTGTTCCATTCAAAGATGTCGATAATCGAGTTTTGATCAAACTTAACAGCCAAAGTACGCAATATTACGAAAAGCCTATTGCAATCCTAGCAGAAGACCAAATTGAAATTACTAAACTTATCAGTTCTCGCGGTACAGATAAGCATGGAAGATTATTATATAGAACAGATGATTATTTATCAAGATTTGAAATCTTTAGAATGGAAGAAAAGCCAAAATCTTATAAAGATTTTGCTTCAAATATGAGAAAAAAGGCTGATTTAGAAGGTAAGTATTCTGCCTTTAGTTATCTTGATGAAATTGTTGCAAATAAGAAGTATTACTACACTTTTAGATCACTTGATGATCATGCGCATCATTCAAATCCAACACCGGTATATGAATTTATATTGAATGATGATGGAGGCTTTTTATACCCAGAAGTGAAAATTGTTGATTTCGAAGATACTGATTATTATGATTTTTCAACAAAAATGCAGAAGTATATACAAATAAAGCCTTCTGCGCAAAATGTAATTTTAAATCCAGAACTAATTAAAGGTAAAAACAGCGCGAACGATTTAGACTGTGCAACAGACGCTTCGAAGCCTCCTCCTTTGGGCGTAGCTTCAAATTCAGCGTGGGGGAAAAAATTCAAATTAAGAATTACATCTAAAACAAGCGGAAAAAAAGTGGATGTTAACTTTACTTTTGAAAGAAAACACAAGAATTGATGAAAAGAGAATAAATAACTGACTATTTAGTTATAAAGGAGTATAAAAATGTCATTTATTGATAATAGTGGAGACATTATTCTAGATGCAGTATTAACAGATTTAGGTAGAGAACTGCTATCTAGAGGAGATGGAAGTTTTAAAATAAGTCATTTTGGCCTAGGCGATGACGAAATTAATTATGAACTTTACGACGCTACTGCAGCAACGAATGCTGAGGCAACCACAATTAAACAATTACCGGTTTTTGAAGCTTTAACAAATAATACTGTTGCTTTAAAATATAGGCTTATAAATATTGTGCGAAATGATCTCTTGTTTCTGCCTATTTTAAAACTTAATGAACTGTCCGATGCCTCGAAAAAAACAACTAGTGGATATTATGCCGTTTGTGTTGATAAAGATACAGAAGATCTTCTTTTCACTAGCGGGGATGTGCAGGGCGTTTTGGCCGGCGCCAAGCCTGTTGAACAACCTTCTTTTATTCGAGTAGATCAGGGACTGGATACAACAGAGATTTCTTATACAGAGGCTCTTTCGCCGGATTTATTCGAGACAAGCTACAGAATTAGACTGGATAGGCGTTTTGGAAGACCGGTGACAAAAACTAATGCTCTTATTGATATTTCTACAATTGACGCTAGTAATATGGCATCTTATGACGTAGCTACGAACTTAAACTCAGCTTTAGCTTCTCCAATTAATAATACAACTGATTCAAAATTTATGACTATCGCGGGCCCTCGAGGTACAACGTTGCAGTTCAAAATAAGATCAGCAGAAGCACTTCAATATTCAACTGCTTTTTTCACAAAATTAGGCGGCACAATGAACTCTTCCGTATTTACTGGAAGCGGAGCAAGCGATCTTTATTATATTGATACCATTTTAAAGATCGAAGGCGGAGTAACCGGCTATTCAATTGATATACCGGTAAGATTTCTTAAGAAAATTTAAAGGATAGAAAAATGGCAGGAAATACTAAAAGATTTGATCAAACTAATGATGTCACTACAATAAAAACTTTGTTGAGAGAGGCAATTCCATTAACTGGATCTGTTTTGTCCGGAACTTATGCCGAACCTGACGGCACCGGAACAAATTCAAACATTAAGCAATATACCCATGCGATGTTTCAGTCGGCATTCGATTATCCATATGCAAGCTCATCAGCAAATCATTTATATGATTCCACATTCGGATATGGAGCAAGTTCAGTTTTTGACGGCCGAACTGGAGAAGTTTCTGGATCGAAGAAAAATAATATTTATAATGAAATGGCTCAATATCTTGTTGGATTTTCCCAAACCGGAAGTATCGAAAGGTTTGATAAAGATGGAGACTTAACTGGTGGTGAAAAAATCGATGAAGTTATTGTTTTAAATCTTGCGAGGCTTTTATCTAAAGACGGTATTCAAAAGGGAACATTTGAACTTGAACTTGGCGTATCCGGTGCTGCCACCGGCTGGGCGTCTCCAATGGCGCAAAGAATTAAAGTTAAAGATCTCAACGGAACGTCATCTTACAAAGTTAATTCTCCAAAGGGTGAGTATGGGATTCTTTATGCTAACAATAGTCAAGGAAGCCCTTTAGATGGCGGTGCTGCTGGTGGAAACGCCTATTTTGCTTCTACTACCTCAACTGACGGCCCGTGTGGTCTGCTTTATTACCAAGCCGGCGTTGCTGTTTTGTCTGCTTCGATGTTCATGCCCACATCTAGCGGAGGATTATTGAGCGCATCTTCAACAATAATTGCACATCCAGTTCCCGGAGCAGCTAATACACGCATGCTTTGGTATTCAGCATCGACAACGGCTTATGATATTCATGACGCCTTGACCACTTCTTCCGTCGATTCCCTATCTGATGGCCTGAGACACCGGCTTTATAATCTTTCTTTTAACAATACGACAATATTAAACTCTACAATGTACACATGTCGAATTGCTTCAAGAGATTTTAACTATAGCTCAAACCCAACATATCTGACTGGTAGCAAAATTAGAGTTAAAGCTGATGATCCTCAAAACAATCCCAAGTCATTTATAACAACAATTGGGATGTATAGTGCGCAGGATCAATTGTTGGCAGTTGCAAAGCTTTCTAAACCAATTGAAAAAAGTCCAAAGGAAGACCTTCTTATCAAAGTTCGCCTTGACTATTAAGAAGGGGAAGCGCTGTGTCGTTTTATAAATTTAAAAGAGGGGATATCCTCTTAAATACACTCACGGCAAGGCCAGAATATAACTTTTTTATTTATAACCAAAATCGTTATCTAAACCATAAAAATATTATTTCTGGAGCATACGCAGAAGCGGGAAAAGTTTCTAGCATCACAAACGTTCCTCCCGGATATATAAATCTTTACGAACTAAACGTTAATAGAGATTTTGCCGAAAATACTTATAAATCCGAAACAGGAACAGGTACAAAAACTGTCATTTTTCCATGGATTTATGCAAAACAAGATAGCTATTTAAGACTCTCTCCAATGACTAGCGGATCGCAGAAGATTAATTCTGGCTTGGATCCCGCTGTCGAAGTCACAGGCAGTTATCCGTTATCCTCATCGATCAGTTACTATTACTATGCTAGTACCGATACTTCAACAAAATTAAGATTAGAATCCCTGCGCAATACTGTAAATTATTATAGAGATATTAGCCCTCATTTTGTTTTTTCTGGGGATATACCTGATTATAATGCTAATACTTGGAGAACAAGGAATTTAAATACTGAGGATGTTGGATTAATATCAATTCCCGCGATTATTCACGGCGGAGGCCTTAAAAGGGGGAGTGTTTCCCTTAAGTTTTATATTAGTGGAACATTAGCGGGAGAAGTAACAGATATAAATAATGAAAGAGGAGAATTAATTCAGGTTTCTGGGACTCACTCCGCAAATGATGGGAAAGTTGCAGGAATTGTCTTATATAACGAGGGCGCAATTCTCTTAACCGGTTCTTGGACGCTCAATACTGAACATACTGAACAATATTTAGGTACTGCTCTCGGCTCCCTAGCTCCAAGTTGGAAATTTTTCGGATCAACAATTCACAGCGGTGAATATACTACGGATGCGGTTACAACTGTATCATCAAGCTATACTTTAGATTTCAAAGCAACAGAAAAAATTCCAAATCTTACAATGCTGACTTATGCCAACAGAGGCGATTTAAATTATTCGAATAATCCAACATTTATTTCTTCATCAAAAGATAATGTGCCTTTAAGCGGAGCCATAGGTTATTTTGAGCCATCAGACAGAGAAATTAAAAATATAGTATCTTCATCTTACACCCAAACAACTGGTTCTTTTGAAAAGATAACCTATATTACAAAAGTTGGAATTTATGATCAATATAAAAATCTTATTGCTGTTGCTAATATGGCAAATCCGGTTAGAAAAAGGGAACAAGATTCATATACATTTAAATTAAAGATTGATCTGTGATATAATATTCCTATGTTTTTAGGCTTAGACATCAGCACCAGCATAACTGGGATTACTATTCTTGACAAAGAAGGTGAGATTCTATATAATGATGCTTTGGATACAAGAAAATATAAATCAATGTTTGAGAAAGCAAGAAATCTTCAAGAAAAATTGAAAGAAATAAAAAAAAGCTATAAAATTAATAATATATATATAGAAAAATCTTTACAATCTTTTAGATCAGGTTTCTCTTCTGCTAAAACTCTTTCAGTACTATCAGCTTTCAATGGTATTGTTTCTTGGATGTGTTTTAATATTTTTAAACTAGAGCCAGAATACATCGCAGCTACGTCTGCAAGGAAACTTTGTGGTATTAAAATCCCCAGAGGAGAAAAGGCAAAAGCAGTTGTTTTGAAATTTTTACTTGACAACGAGCCCTCTTTTGTGATAGAATATACAAAATTCGGAAATCCCAAACCAAAATACTTTGATATGGCGGATTCCATCATTATCGCAAGAGCAGGCTTTCATTTATGTCGACAAAACAAACAAAAATCCTAAAACAAGTTCTAGATTATGCTCACAAATCCCGTGATGAGCATTTATTTTTCTGCCCTTTCTGCAAGCATCACAAACCAAAGCTATCAGTTAATGTTGAAAAAAACGTTTTCAAATGTTGGGTTTGCGATGTAAGGGGAAAGAACAATTATTATCTCGTAAAGAGATTTGGCTCTTTTGACCAGCAACAAGAATGGCTCCAAATCACAAATGAAGTGGATATAAGAGACTTTGAACTTTTCATTTCAGGATCTCATGTGGAGCATAAGGTAAAACAAGAAATCGATCTCCCAATCGAATATAAGCCTTTGTGGGGCACTTCATATCTCAGCACTCAACGGCCAATCAATTATCTTAAAAATAGGGGAATTTCAAATTCAAAGATTTTGGAATGGAAAATCGGCTATTGCACAGAAGGGGAATATAAGGATCGGATCATTGTCCCTTCTTTTGATGAAGACGGAAGTGTGAATTATTTTGTTTCGAGAACATTTGCAAATGATTGGAAAAAATATAAGAATCCCCCCGTATCCAAAGATGTTGTGTTTAACGAACTGCTGATTGATTGGGAAGAGCCCATTGTGCTTGTTGAAGGTGTTTTCGACGCTGTTCATGAGCCAAATATGATTCCAATTCTTGGATCAACTTTGGATGAAAAAACGGAATTATTCCAAAAAGTGGCCTCAAACCAACCCATGGTTTATATCGCACTTGATCCCGATGCTCGGTTTAAAGAATCAAAAATTATTGCGAATTTATTGGAATATGATCTGGAAGTATGGAAGATAAAAGTTCCAAAGGGCAAGGATTTGGGCGAGATCACAAAATATGAATACCAGAGATTAAAACAAAACGCAGAAAAAGTTGGACTCGAAATGTTTTTCGAGAACATAACAATCTAATACAGGAGCTAGCATGTTAGAATTTTTCAAACAGCCCGGAATTTATGAAGCATCTTTATTTTTCTTAGGAATACTGATGCACAAACTTATGAGCTTTGCTTTTGCTATTCAACATATGGCAAAATATTACAAAGAAGTTGGAGTATCCTCTTTTAATATAATGCTTACCACCTATCTAATGGCTTTAGCATCTTTAGAAGAGAAGGAAAAGCTTTTGAGAAAAGCGGGAATGGATGAAAAATTAATAAAAATTGAATTAGAGAATGATAAAAAAGACATTGATCGATGGAGAGATCTGTCTTTGAAGAGCTTATACGAGTTCGCTCCTAAAGTTTTCGGTGTAATAAAAGAAGATTTTGATAAACAATAAAGTATGGACTATTTATTGAATAAACCCGTGCAGGAGATATAAAATGTCTAAAGATTTTAATCTTATTATGGAAAACTGGAGAAACTTCTCAACCACGCCTTCTTTGATCAAAGAACAAGGCGGAGGATATTCTCCATATTCAGAGCTTGTTCAAGAACACTACAACAATATGATCGACCTAATTGACCAACAAGGCAATTTAAGTGATATTCAAAAACAACAGCTAAAAAAAGAAAATGAAAAATCTTTCGCAGCAGCGCAAGAAATGTCGGAAGTGCTGAACGGATCTTTGAATACCTTCCCTGCTGAATTGGAGAGTATGCTGAGTTCTAGAAAGAAACCTGAAAAACCTATTGCCGCCGAATCTCTTAATCTCGACCTCTCTGGAACAGATGAAGATAAAACAGATCCAGATATTAAGGCCGTTGGAGGCGAAGAGGGCGACGGCGTTCCTGTAGAAGAATCCGGAATTACTGTTGAGGAGCTTGAATTTCTCAAAGAAACGTTTCCCAATCTTACCGAACATAATGAAAATCTATTGGAAATGGTGATTAAAATAGAGGCTGCATTAAAAAGTGAAGTTAAAGGTCAAACAAAAAAGAAGCGTGGAAAACAAAAACGAAAAAAAATAAAAGAGCTTGCCGGAAGAGCTGCAAATGTTGTTTATTCCATATCAAAAAATGAAAAGCCGGCAAACTCAGTTTATGGCGCCCGACTCCGGGCATGTTATTTTGTCATCGCCGCGGTCAGTGCCGAAGGTATTTCTTTTGTGTTGGATAAGAAAGCTTGGGTAAATACATTTATTACAAATCACTATACTCAGTATTCTGCTGCTTTTAGAGAGTTTATAGGCGGAATAACACCAACCCAAGCATCTAGCCTTTATGATAATCTCCTCAAATCCGGAAGTGATAAAATAATAGGTAAAATGACGGGAGTTATCCAAAATCAAGGCGCCGAAGGATCTGGATGGCTTGCTAAAATAGGGTGGAAAATAGCTAAAAAATATCTCAAAGATCCCTCTACTCAAGCAAAGCTTAAAGACGCCGCAAATAGCGGATTGGAGCCAATGAAAGCATTTATAGAAAAAGATCCTCTTTTGAAACGTTTTTTCGAAGATGTAGCAATCTCAGAATATTATACTTCTCATGGAATATCCATGATGCCGGAAACTACGATGGAGGGCATTCAAAATACTATGAGCGCTCTCTGGGCTTATATCATCAACGCTGGTACATCTGCTCAAGTATTTTTCTGGACTGCTGTTGTCATGTGGATAACCTCCATTGTCTACAACTGGTTTACTAGTGATCCCCAGAACGTGATTTCAATGTCATATTTTGCCCTCAAAGAACAAGTGGGGCAAGATTTGGCTAAAGCTAAAAATGCCGTCAAAAAAATTGGAGGATGGATTGGCATATCCTATGATTGGCTCAAAGGTCTATTCAGCGGGGACAAAGACAAGATCGAAGAATCCCTCCTTAGGCTAAAAATAATCCTTGACAAAAGGGCATTGGGTGTGCTATAATGTAAGGCGAAACATTTCCTAGGGAGAAGTAATGCCTAAATTCGCACATATATCCGATACTCATATTCGGAACCTCAAGTATCACACAGAATATAAAGAAGTCTTTTCAAGTCTTTACAAGAGACTTAAAGAAGAAAAGGTGGATTATATTATCCATTGTGGGGATATTGCCCACACAAAAACCCAAATCTCACCAGAGTTTGTTGATCTTTGCTCCGATTTCTTNCGAAATNTNGCCGAAATAGCNCCAACTTANNTNATTCTTGGNGAACCANGATGGTAATCTACGCAATTTTAGCCGTTTAGATGCCCTCTCTCCTATTGTAGAGGCATTAGACATACCAACACTCCATTTAGCCAAAAAGTCCTCTCAAATCGCTTTAGAGAGCCCTTATGTATTAAATGTGTTGAGCATCTTTGACAAGGAGAACTGGGACTTAGACTTAGATGAAGAAAAAATAAATATTGCCCTGTATCACGGAGCAGTAAAAGGAGCAAAAACAGATGTCGGATATACTATTGAACATGGGGATGTGGATATTGAAACACTCAAGCGATTTGATTATGCGTTTCTTGGAGACATACATAAAAGCAATCAAGTCTTGGATAGCGGAGGCAAAATACGCTATGCGGGTTCTACAGTACAACAGAACCATGGGGAAAGTGACGATAAAGGATTTCTTATTTGGGAAATATTGGGAAAAAAAGAATACTCCGTGGAACATGTATCTCTAAAAAATCCCAAACCTTTCAAAACAATCAATCTTACGCCAAAAGGTCGTATTCCAAAGAATACGACTGTCCCAGAGGGGTGTCGACTTAGATTGGTTGCAAACACAAATGTATCTTTGGATATTCTTCGCAAAACTTTGGAGGTTGCAAAGACAAAATTTAAGCCAGAAGCCCTAACTTTTCTGAATAGGGCCGCAGGAGAAGCTCGNCAAGANGAAATGGANGANTCATTTCANGGAAACCTGAGAGATATAACANTTCAAGAAGAACTTATGAAAGAATATCTCAAAGATTATGAAGCGGAAGATGATATTCTGGACAAAGTNTATGAACTAAACAGAAAATANAACTCAGNAATAGAACAAGAAGAGGAGCAACTAAGAAATGTTAACTGGAAGCTTAAATCNATGGAGTGGAATAATCTTTTCAANTATGGCGAAGGGAATTCAATCGATTTTGAAAAGCTTAANGGAATTGTGGGAATATTTGGTAAGAATTTCTCTGGTAAATCTAGCATTATTGACTCTTTGTTGCTTGGTCTTTATAACTCAACTTCAAAGCCGTCCAAGAAAAACATCAATTTTGTAAACCAGAACAAGCAAGATGCTGAAATCTCTTTAACAATCGGAATTGGCAACAAAGATTACACAATCAGCAGAAGAATCGAGAAATATCAGAAAAAACTAAAAGGTAAAGTAACAGATGAAGCCAGAGTGGATTTAGACTTTGATTGTTACGATACAGTTATGGATTCCCAAGAAAGTCTCAATGGATTAACAAGAGCCAATACAGATGCGAACATCAAAAAGTATTTAGGCTCTCTGGACGACTTCCTAATCACTTCTATGTCCTCACAGCATGGATCCCTCCAATTTGTGAACGAAGGGTCTACAAGACGCAAAGAAATCTTAGCAAAGTTNTTAGATCTCGTGATGTTTGATCAAAAATTCCAACTCGCAAAAGAAGATTCTTCAGATCTTAAGGGCGCCCTGAAAAGAATGGAAGATCGTCAATATGATGATGAAATCTTTGAGATCGAGAAGGATCTGATCTTCAATGAAGCCGAAACTCGCAAGAAAAAAGAGTGTTGCGATGATATGAGAGCCGAAATAAGCGTTATAAGGGACAAAAAGAGAGCAATAGAGGACAAAATACAATCAGTTCCTGCAAAGATTATCGATGTTGAAAAAGCAAAGGAGAACTTATCTATGTTTTTAGAAGGATTGGAGATTGTAAGAGGCCAAAACAATGAAATTACCGAAGAACAGGGAGTAAAAACGGGGCTTTTAGCCAAAATAAGCGAATTTGTCGGTGAATTCGATATCGAAACCTATAATGACAAAAAAGAAACAATAGATCTGAAAACAAAACAACTTGGATTGCTACAAGTGGAAATAAAACAACAAGAATTAAAAGAAGAGATGGAGAAAAAGAAAGTTTCCCTGCTGAATGAAGTTCCTTGCGGTTCAGAGTTCTCACATTGTAAGTTTATAAAAGATGCTTATTCAGCCAAGAGAGAGATTGAGGCTCTTTCGTTGGCTTTGGAAGCATTAGAAACCAAAAAAGTACAACTAAACAAGGAAGTGGCAACCCTAGATCCTGTGAAGGTTGATGAATATATACAGAATTATGAACAAGTTTTGGCTAAAAAGAATAAAACAAAGTCAGATTTGACCAAGTTAGAACTCAAAAAAGTTCAAAATAACAACAAAATCAAGACTTTGGAAGGAAAAATAGACGAATTGAGGCAAAATATCGAAGAATATAACGATAATAGAGAAGCAATTGAAAACCTCGAGAAGCTTTTAACCGACAAGAAGCGATTAATAAACAGGATTAAGAGGCAAGAAGCAGAATATAACACATGTGAAGCCGAATATATAAATCTCCATACAGTAGCGGGGCAAATGCAACAAAAGCTGGAAGATGCGAAGGGGCAAAAGCAAAATCACGAAGAAATGGAGCAAGAGTTTGCTGCTTATCATTTATTTATGACCTGCTGTCATCCAAGTGGTATTTCATATGAGATTATAAAGAAAAAGCTCCCAGTAATCAACAACGAGATTCAAAAGATTCTTGCAAACGTTGTTGATTTTGAAGTTTTCTTTGAGAGTGAAGACAAGAAGCTGAATATTCTGATAAGACATCCCAAGCACTCCCCAAGGCCATTAGAAATTGGCTCCGGAGCAGAGAAGTCAATGGCGGCCATGGCCATTCGCTTGGCTTTGTTGAATGTTTCGTCCCTTCCAAAGAGTGATCTATTTATAATGGATGAGCCCGGAACAGCTTTGGATGAATCCAACCTTGAAGGATTCACAAGAATTATAGATCTTGTGAAATCTTATTTCAAGACAGTATTTCTGATAAGTCACATGGATTCTCTCAAAGATATAGTAGATACAACAATCAATATTGAAAAAGTTGGAGGTTATGCGAGAGTAAATCAATAAAAGGGAACTATTTACTATTAAAATTGTGGAGAAATCAAATGAAGATTAAAAAATCTAGATTAAAGGCTATAATTTTAGAAGAAATAGAAAATTTTCTCAAAGAAGCAGAACCATGGACACCTCGCTCCCCAGAAGAAAAGAAAAAGTTATTAAGAAAAATTAAACATATGGACAAGAAATGGCTGTCTTTTCCGGAAAACATCAACGGATTACTTATAGACGTGATGCTAAACAACAAAGAACCATCTATTATTTTTAAAAATAACGAAATAGCAACAAAATTAGCAACCCTTTATAAAAAAGATTTAGAATCTTTTACGGATAAAATGAACAGGACATTTAAGGAATTGCAAGAGATTGACAAGAAAGCAGCGAATAGGGTTCTTTCCAGTGGATTTTTGGAAAAATTTTATAACGCCTTATATGCAAAAAAGAGAGAACTAAAATTATGAAGATCAAAAAATCTAGATTAAAAGCTATAATTCTAGAAGAACTAGAGCGTTATAAATTTGAGCAAGAATTTCTTACTCTTATGTCAGAGGCGTTAACACCAGCTCAGTTAGCCCATATCGACGACTTGGAAAAAGAATATACTAAGAAAATGAGAGAAAAGGGCCCACGAGATGAGCCTTTTTATTACATGGCTCCGACTCCCAAATCTGCCCCTGATATTGAAAATAAATTTAAATGGATTGCATATTNTTTCATCNATNGATGGGATTGGCCAAAAGATTATATCAAGCATTATGCGGCAATAATGCATTCTATAACGCCACAAAAATTCCTTGAGAATGTAAAAAAATATGCCGGAGGAATGTTATATAAACACGACTGGAAAAAACATCCCCCTCATAAAGATAGGGAACCAGAAGTGTCAAAATATTTAAAAGATTTTACTGACTTGGTTATTAAAGAATACGAGCAGATGATAAGAGACCGAGATTTGCGCACAACACAGGGAATTAAACCCCCTGTTATAGATTCTGGCGAAGATACTAAGATATGAGAAAGCCATAATGCCTTATATGAAAGTCAAAATAAAGTGCAAGAAAAGTTCCGGTAAATCCGGAACTCACGCCGTACATAAGAAAAGGAAATAAATACAATGGATAGGGTTTTTGAAAACTTCAAATCATTCCTAAATGAATTCCAATTGGAACGTCCGACCAAAACACCGGAATTGAGATTTGATCCGGAGACAAAAAAATACGTTCCAGATTCTCCAAGAACAGGAATTCAATATGATCCGCAAGTTCAAGGGTATCGGGTTACAAAAGAACAATTAGATCAAATCAACAATGCCATCAAAAGAATTTATCACGGCTTCACAAAAGCTCATCCAGAATATAAAGATAGTGATGGCCTCAATGTTGCCCCTCAATTTGATCCAAAAAATTTAGAAGAAATCCCGCCCGCAGAAGAAAAGCTTAATGAGAATATTGAAGAAATTCCCAATTGGGAAGATCTGGAACCAGAACAACAACAAGCCATTGAAAGTGAGCTTGAAAAGTTCCCAGAAGAT